>Ga0209792_1000030_pt1 | contig 307686 bp, 296 predicted proteins | sample EBPBio142005_DNA_FD_185860 | JGI IMG/M metagenome (GOLD analysis project Ga0209792, IMG submission 185860) | Wastewater treatment Type I Accumulibacter community from EBPR Bioreactor in Madison, WI, USA - Reactor 1_6/14/2005_ DNA (SPAdes)... | ecosystem: Engineered > Bioreactor > EBPR >...
AAACAACCTCATTTATACAGCTTACAGGGGTGGTCAATTTGAAGTGTAAAAAGGGTGGTCAGTTTGCTGCGGAATCAGGTGATCACATACCTGCGGATTTTAGTGCTCTCTTTCAGCGGAATGTCCACTTCATAATCGAATTTGTCTGTTACACAATCCACAGTTACATACTTTCCATTGGGCAAATGCACGATGGGATAGATGTGCTGGAAATAGTTCCGGTGATATTTAGTAATCCGTAGCGAGTGTTCTATCCCAAGATTGGTGAGTATGCTGCTGATAAACGTGCTGTAACAATCACAATCAACTCCTCGTTTTCGATCATTCCACGTCCTTGCGGGGCTTCTGATCTGTTCATATCCTTCTTCATCCTTCCTGTAAGCAATATGCCCGTACACAAAATGCCAGATGTTGCGGCAGGTCTCATAAGTGTTTGCTCCTTTAAGCCTTTGGGCGATGGCTTTTGTCTGGTCAAGTGTTTTGTTGACAACTTTTGGAATAAACGCACAGGTATCGCCTACGCCTGCACTTTTCAGGATGGTGTGATTGCCTACTTCAGCTTTGGGAAAGAAGTGGTCATAGTCTATGCCGCTCTTCAGGTTTCTCTTTCTTTGTGCTTCCATGTTTATCGTTTAATCACCACTTCTTTTTTGTCATTGAACGGCAAGTTTGTCCATCCCAAATCAATCGTTGTTACCGTTGTTACAAACAGGCTGATCGGCTGCTTTGCCATGAGCGCTTTTATCAGCTCGTATATCACCGAGAAAAAGCTCAACACCGGAATCACAATCATAATATCCTTGATAAAGGCTTCACCGAAGGCAGGTATTCTTATGTCCTTATTGATAACCTGCGAACTGCCCAATAAGGTGTCCTTATGGTCTATCCTTATGTAGGGGAACTTAATCTTGAAACTTGCCCTTGTAGGGTTTTTTAAAAGTGCATCCACTCTTATGGTCAATCCGTTCCAGTCCAGCTTATGGATGTAGGCTTGTGGTTTTACTTCCAGCGAAGCCTGCGCCCTTTTAATGTTCATGATGTAGGCGATACCGGCTACAACTCCCGCACCTACGGCGGTTCCCGCCAAAATTTTTGTGCTTGCACTCATTTATTGTTTTGATTTACGCTTCCTGTCCAGGTAATCGGATGTTGTTTTGTAGCCCAGCCAGATAGCACCACCTATTGCTGCTTTCAGGGCATAATCAAATAATCCGTGAAAATCTACCTGTGCAAGCAATATTGTCCCTGTAAGCAATACATTGCTAAAATGGCTCCCTGTATGTGTCTCTGGTCTCATAATCTTTAGTCGTATTTTTGCTGTTGTTTCACAAAGTTCCGATGGCTGGAGAGGGTCGCTTTCCCTGTTTGGACGGGAATGGTTCGATAGGATTAAACTTTACCCTATAAAAACAAATTCTACCCGATTTTATTCACTATAAACAGAACCGGGTATGCCTAATTTCTGAACGATGATGCGCACCTGGCTAATCGTATAATAATGTCCGTTCTTTTCGCCTATTTCCTTTTCAAATGGCTTGAGCCATTTGCGAAAGGTCTTTATGCCGATACCGTACATCTCGCTGAGCTGCTTCACAGACAAAGGGTAAAGCGAAAATATTATTGCTCCTGTTTCTTCGTTTCTTTTTGCTGCCTGCATAGGTTATTGTTTTATGTAGTTATAGTGGATTATGGTATTATAGAAATGCTGTAAAAGGCTGAAGGCATTTTGTTCTATCAATTTCTCACGGCATTCATTAAATGATTTTTCACAGGGTCTTTGCAGGTATTGATAATAGTGCTGCGCAAGCGTAGTCAAATGTTTCAGATAGCCCGATACCTGTTGCCGTTTTTCATTCACTCGTTTCAGCCAGCTTCTTGTACCTGCAAATCCATGTTCATAGTTGCGGTTGAACCAAACAGAGGGTGCGGGTACGTACCTGTTGGGGTCAGCAGTTATATAACGGCTGGTCAAAATAACCCGTTCACAAAAAGCTATAAATGCTTTTTTGTAGTCGGGGGCTAATTCAAAATAGTCTCTGATGGACTGCTTCGCTTTGAACAATTCTTCATTAGAGAATTGCTGGTCTTTCCATAGCACGGTATGGGCAAAGCTCCATGCACCGTTGCACAGGTTTCTGAAATAGTTGTCGTTGTCTGTTTGCCTCGGTTCATAAACCGGGTAGAAGGGAATAATAATTGCTTTCATGCTCTCTGTTTTTTTTCGGAAACAAAGATGCAGGTGCGGCAAAGGGTCACTTTCCAGTTAGGGATAGTAAGCGCACGAGATAGCTCGATATAGTATCAGAGGGATGAACTAACGTATAAATGCAACAGAAAGGAATTTATCTGTAATGGAAGGGATAGTTTGGTACTAAAAATACTTGAAGCGGCATTGAAATTACTGCAATGGGTTATAGAAGTTATATAAATATGGGTCAGAAACCATTTAAATGCTATTTGATAACTATTTGCCCGCAAGTTGAAATCATTTAAAAAACATTGGCTTTGAATAGAAAAATTTTCTTACCTCATTCAACCCTATCATTCTAACTAAGCTGGGTCTGACTTCCGTTTACTTGTTTATTTAAATCTGGTATCGCAGATATATGGGTCAACTAATACTTCATAGCGTTTGTTATTAACAGGTTCTAATGTATTCAGGTTGTATATACTATAAAATCCATTCCTGCCACTGCAAGGCCCCTGATGATGTGGAGCAGGGCCATCGTAGTTTTGATTCCTGCTAAATATGTAAAATGTATTATTCTGCTCATCTATCGTAATGCTGTGCGGTTGGAAAAACTTGCCTTGTATTTTCTTTACAACTTCAAGGGTATTGTAGTTGATAACATACACTGAACCTCTGAAACCAGTACCTACAGTATTATCTTCCATACAAGCTACAAATATATAAGGCTTACTTTTAGAGACTGCCATTGCTTGCGGTGCTGTTCCAACAGGTATTACTTTCCTTATGCTGTCTGTTTGAGTATCGAAAACCCTCATCTCGTTTGATTTTGCACAAGAGATAAAATATTTAGAATAATCAGGCGACATCATTATGTCGTATGGGTCTGGTGTTGCGCCTGTAGAAGTTGTTAAGGGCAATTTATCTATGCTAATCTTTTTATTATAGCCTGAAGCAAACTTATATATTGTATTTCCAAACAAGCTGGTAACATAGAAAGTATCAAATGAAATATTGCTCGTTACACCATGAGGATTGATAAAATCGTTGTTAGTTAGTTTTTGAATTTGAGATGTCGTGGGATTGATTTGTAACAGGTCAAAATTATCTCCGTTTGTAGCTACAATCTTTTGCCCATTGCTTGAAAAATGCAATACATTCCAAAACAAATCACCCATTTCAATAGAACCCGCTACTTTGTCTGTACGGGTTTCAATCTTATAAATGCGCTGGTCATACCACATCGACACATAAGCGTATCTCCCTTCCTTATCTACCCGTATATATGTTGCACTTTCAGGATAGGGTTTTATGCCTATCTGTACATAACGCATGACAACATTACTTTCTAAATCAATTACAGCTACTTCATCACAGCCTTGATGTATAGCATATATCTTTTGCCGTGTATCTGCTTTATCTGCAAAAGGAATATTACCATTTTTGTCAGGCGCACCCTTGGCTATCCAATCACGTATAGTAATATACTCTTCCTTTGTCAATGGCGAGGCATTTAAAGGCATTCTTGGCTCAGCCATTATACCAAGACTGGAATCAGGATTAATGAAATAAAGTAAAGAGCTATAATCAATACTATAAGGAACTACGACTGCGCCACTGTTACCACCATTAAATAAGTGATCCCAGGTATCTAATAACAAGCCGCTGCTATTAACATAACTGGCCGCATTATGACAGCCTGCCGTAGCACATTTATTTACAAAGATTTTTCCTATATCTCCAGGAAAGTTGCCGTATTCATCTGTCGGCGCAATCTCTATAGGTTTATGTTTACATGCATATATAATGCAGCAACCAAGTAGTATTATGCCATATAATACCTTGCGCTTCATTAGCCTGTGTTAATGTGTTTCAGTTACTGGAAGTGTAATATCCAGTTGTTTTTCTTCAGTAATTGTATAAGGTATGCCTCCTTTTACTTTACTAATAATAGTCGGATCCCAACCAAGCCCATAGATATAATATTTACCTTTTTTCAGGTTTGCAAAAGAAGCGGTAGGCTTGCTGTTTATAATTACTGCCTTAACAGAATCATCATACGCAGTAGCCGCATCCTGGGTATTGTATTTTATGTAAACGGCAATGCTGTCTATATTTTTACCGTGGTGTTTTGAAACTATATTAAGTGTTGCACTACCACCTTTACCGGCAATAGGCTCAGTTGTTGTAGATTTTTTATCTCTGCAAGCATTTATTAATAAGATACATACTGCAAAAAGCAAATAAATTGGTGCTCTCATAAAAATGTAATTAAAAAAACATCCCGGTTTAACCGGGATGTTTTTGGGAAGTGATATTATTATTGTACAACTATTTTTTCTGTTACAACATTTACATTGCTTACCAGATTCACCATGTAAATACCTTTTGACCAAGAAGAAGTACTGATACTGTTATGTATACCACTTGCTACGGATGAATGTACTTGTTTGCCCGTAATATCAATTATAACAATTCTTATTGGGCCGTTATTCTTTATTTCATCTAAATCAATGTTTAAGGTTCCAGATGTTGGATTGGGATAAATGGTATAATTGATGCTCTTCGACACTTCTGGAATTGAAAGTACATTTGGGTTATCAACGCGCATCATTTTTTTTGTTGTATTATTTACATACCAAATCTTGTTATTCAGGTCTATACGTACTCCCATTACGCCAGGGCCCCCAGTAATTAAAGTGCCGACAGATACTGCTGGCATTGTTCCTGTAACATTATAAACATGAATATTCCCCGTTGTATTATCACTCACAATTATTCTTCCGTTTCTGTAATCAATACCACATGGAGATGTTATTCCAGTAGAGACAACCACTTCTACAGTTGCGCCAGTAACTGCTTTATACTCTGCTAATGGTTCGCTACCTGTTGAAGGCACTGTAAGGTTAGCACCGATTGTACCTGTATTAGTTTTCATACGCATAACACGGTTAGTCCCACCATCAATGTAGTATAACCAATTATTAGCTTTGTCTAAAGCCATGTGGCTGGGTACATTAGGTTTCCGTGTAACTATAACATCCGTGTAGCGATGTATTTTGCCGTCAGAATGGTCATCTTCTCCAATGCCGTGAGGGGTAGCAAAATCATATTTACAGATATTGCTATTATGTCCGTCAAAGTACCAATATATACGGGCATTATCATAAGCTACACCCATACCAAAAGGGCTTTGGTGTAGCATATCTATATGGCTGCCAAGTAATTGACCTGTAACCCAATTGTTCTGATGTTTGCGAGCGAATATGGATGTATCATTTGACCATAAAGCCGGACCCATAAATGTGGAAGAAGCAGATGCCGTATTTTTTATTTCCTGAGCAGAAACAAACTCATTGTTTTCACCCATCGCAATAGCTACAGCACGCGCCATAAAGTGGTCGTTGTGGGAATCCCTGCGAAATTGATGTGATTGATTAGTTTTACCGGGATTCCAGAATATGACAATACTACCGCCTGTTGCTTCTTTATTTAATACCCACCACTCATTTGGTCTGTTAGGTACATAATCTAAATCGTGTGGTGCTGTCAAACCGTGACTTGGCCCGGCTATTTCTGTGAAAGTGCTGGAACCATTAAAATAATTATCCAATTGGTTTTGACCAAAAGATACAGACGTACAGAAGCACGTAACTAAAAGAGTTGAGAACTTTTTCATAGTTCTTAATATTTTATGATTTAAAAAATAATTCTATAGATATTTGACTTAGTGTATCAAACTCTGAAAACGGAATGTAGAATATACAAGGATGACTTACTTGTAACTAAAGGGGGAGGTCTTAATTGAAAGCTATAAATGGCTTTATGTTCATAATGTTGAGGGTACAATTCTGAAAGGCATATCAAACCAGTAGGGAGACAATCGAAGACTTTGAATAGAGATATGTTTTCAGAAAGGCGGTAATGTTCGTCAGCTTTTTCGATTTTTATGACTTTGCCATCACAACAGTCTTTATTGAGTTCTTCATCACAACAACATCGTATAGCTATGCAATCAAATGAAATACCGGTTAGCTTACCATCACAATAATTTAATGAGAACGATAATCCTATCGTCGCTGCTAAATAGCAAAACAAGGATAATATGACTACCAGTTTTTTCATTATTTCAAATATAAGTAAAAAAACAATAAATCAATTGGTTGATTTCATAAATATGAATTCTGAATGATATACATAAGTTTTCTCCCTATGATTAAGTGGATGTCTTATACAATAAAAGTTTAATTTAGTCGTTTGTCACGTAATTATCTTATGAAAAATCCGGTAGTATGAAGCTGAAATATAAATACAAAGTTTTAATAGTCATTACCATAATGATAAACTTGGCTATATCGTGTCGCAAACCTGAAGATAATAACAATAATAACAGCAGTTGTAATGGTATAGGTACAATGATACCATACACTTGGTTCGACCCTGCACGTTTCCCCAAAGCGGTTATACCTGCCGATAACCAAATGTTTGTAGAACGCATTGCATTGGGTAAGAAACTGTTTTATGATACTCAGTTGTCTAATAACGGAGAATCTTGTGAGACGTGTCATAAACAGAGCATGGGTTTTTCAGCATCAGAAGTATCGTCCTTTGATAATGGACTACAGAAAATGCCACTGGTAAATATGGCATGGTATAACAATTTTATGTGGAGTGGACGTATCACCGGCACGCTGGAAGATGTGATGTTTGCAGAATTGACCAAGCGTTTCACTACAGATTTTAACAAGATCAACACCATACAAGAATACAAAGATCTGTTTTGCAGATACTATGGTACAGATAATATTACGCCCGAACTGATGGCGAAACCACTGGCACAGTTTATGCGCGTATTGGTCTCTAAAAACAATAAATACGACCGCTTTCTGCTTGGGTTGGAAAACCTGTCAATAGATGAGAAAGCAGGACATGATATTTTCTTTACCGAAAAGGGTGATTGTTTCCACTGTCATGTACAGGTATTGCTCACTGATAATCAAATGCACAACAACGGGTTGGATAGCGTCTATAAAAAAGACATAGATAAAGGCTTCTACAAAGTAACCGGTAATTTGCAGGATATGGGTAAGTTTCGCTCGTCCAACCTGCGTAATGTTGCTTTGCGTACCGAGTTTATGCACGATGGCAGGTTTAAGACACTGGAAGAAGTAGTGAATTTTTACAACAAAGATGTTCATAGGGGCGTAGCGAACATAGACCCTGTAATGCTGAAGCCGGGTAAGGAAAACGGGCTGAATCTTACAGAACTGGAAAAGAAACAATTAGTAGCATTTCTGAAAACACTTACAGATAACGACTTTATCAACAATCCAGACTTCAAACAGTAACGCCCCCAGATATAATAATGTTAGAAGCCACTGCGTAATGCAATGGCTACTGTATTTTGTTATATGAGTTAAAACTATTGTATGCTACTTAGTGAAATATTGTCATAGAAATCTTTAGACATTCTTACTGCGTTAGCACCAGGCATGTGTATGACGCTGATGCTATCTAAGCCCGGAGAGCTATGCCATAGGCGGGCAGGGTTGGCCACTAATGTAATGGTAGGTGTATTGTCCTTGCCTATTTTTAGAGTTTTACCAAAATCGGCAGTTTTTACTACTACGGTATTATTAGTACTACTAAAGCCACCAAAATGCAATGCAAATTTACCTGTTGACGATTGGGGGCTGTTTCCTTCAGCTTTCATCATTATATAGCCTGTATTCCAATCCCAAAACATACCTGTTTGTAAAGAGAGGGCACCTGTTTGTGCGCCACTTACATTGCGTATGCTATCTACCCCCATTGTATATTCCAATGCTGTATATTCACCATCGGGTATATTTGACACAAAACAGTTGGAACTTGCAGCCGATGATGCGTCAAGTAGGTAATAACTTTCAGGTTCTGCCCACCAGGTACCATCTGCACGCTTTAACTTGATGTTGGAAACAAAAAATCTGAACATGGTAAATGTCATCGTATCACCCGTTTTTGAATGTATATATTGTTTATTCAATTCCCAAGGCAGCATTGATGCACCATATACATAACTGAATTTGACATTGGCATTACCAACAATAGGTACTGCCGGAATGGGTTTGTCTTCTTTTTTCTTACAGCTACTAAAGCCTATTATTGCTGCTAAATAGCAAAGGAAGGAATATACAAATACTGACTTTCTCATTATTTCAAATATAGGTAAATTCAATAAATCATGTGGATGATTTCATAGATATGAATCACATAAGTGGATATTGAGGTTACTCACAATCCCCATTTAAGGTATATTTGTTCCTATACTTAATATATGAAATACCTATTTCTGTTTGCCTCTTTATTTTCGTTATCCTCATTTATTCCAAACGAGGAAAATGGGATACCCTCTGTCAGCGTAAAATCACTTGACGGAAAGTCAGTTAACACATCTGACATAGCGAATGATAAAAAACCAATAATACTTTGCATTTGGGAAATGTCATGTGCGCCGTGTATTCATGAGTTTGATGAAATATCAAAAAAATATGAGAACTGGCAAAAAGAAATACTGCAAAAGCTCAATCCAAAGTAGCAACAATTAGTATTAAAACATCTATTTATTGCGACCATTGCAAAAGATGTGAAAGTTGCGGTAAGCGATTTGAGGAAGCAGTGTATAAAGAAAAAGGAATAAAACGTGTAGAATAGATGAGAAAACCAAGACCGTCAGTGTCATTTATAATACTTCTAAGACTACCCCAGAAAAATTAAGACAAGCGATTGCCAGCGTTGGTTTTGATGCTGATGACGTAAAAGGAGACCCGAAAGCCTATGCAACTTGGGATGATTGCTGCAAAAAGTAAATTATTTCGCTTTGTAAAACATAATTTTTAGATTTATCTAAAAATGTGTTTCTTTGCAACATGAAAAGGTTTATTAATATCAATTTGTTGATTTTTACAGTATTTTTTTCATGTGGGAAACTGGAGCCTAAAGCTCCACTTGACGAGGATATATTAGATGGTCCTATAGAGGGATTATCAACAGAGCAAAATCAAATGTTTCTAAGAGGTGACATCGCCTTTAATGATGATATTTTCACAAAGGAAACAGGATTAGGTCCGCTATTTGTCTCGACATCGTGCGGCAGTTGTCATGCCGGTGATGGGAAAGGACATCCTTTTACTACGCTTACCCGCTTTGGACAGACTGATGAGAATGGCAACACATTTTTACACCTGGGTGCACCGCAATTACAAAACAGGGCGATAAGTGGCTGCGAACCTGAACAATTACCACCAGAAGCTACTTTTTCAAAATTTACACCACCTGCAAATACAGGCTTAGGCTTTATAGATGCAGTTCCCGATGCTGATATTATGGCAATGGCTGACCCTAATGATGCAGACGGCGATGGCATTAGCGGAGTACCAAATTGGATAGCTTTAAAGGGATTTATCACAGCACGTAGCGGAAGCATTACCAACAATGGGAAACATATTGGAAGGTTTGGCAAGAAAGCCGGAGCCTACGACTTGCTGCAACAAACGGCTGCCGCTTACAATCAGGATATGGGCATTACTTCCACTTTTGAACCTTTTGATACGCACAGCGGACAGGAAATAGACCCTGAAGTGTCTAATCAAACCGTGCATGACGTTGTGTTCTATCTGCGCACGTTAAAAGCACCTGTACAAAGAAACATAAATGATGGTGAGGTAATGAGAGGCAAAGAATTGTTTATACAGTCTAATTGCAGTAAATGCCATACGCCTGAATTGAAAACCGGAATATCGCCTATTGCTGCGCTTTCCAACAAGACCTTTTCCCCATATACTGACATGCTAATGCACGATATGGGCAAAGGATTGGATGATGGCTATACGGAAGGGACTGCAAAAACGTATGAATGGCGAACGCCTGCTCTATGGGGCTTGGGATTGTCAAAAAATTCGCAGGGCGGTGCATATTTCCTGTTACATGACGGCAGAGCAAGAAGTATTGAAGAAGCTATCATATTACATGGCGGGGAAGCACAAAATAGTCGTGAAAGGTATAATACCTTATCTCAACAGGAAAAACAGAAACTAATTAAATTCTTAGAGAGCCTTTAACAACGATGAATAGGAGAAAATTTATTACAACAGGCTGCATCGCTTGTACCGGTCTTGGCTTTCTAAGTACGGTAATACAAAGCTGTGCTGCTGTGAAATATAGTACAGGTGTGCTGAATGAGAATGGTATATTAATAGACGTGAAAGATTTTGAAACTAAAAACGGAGTTCGCAACTATGTGATTGTGCGCCATGATGACCTGCAATTCCCAATTTGCGTTTACAAAATTGATGAAATTAACTATTCCGCTTTGCTTATGCGCTGTACCCATCAGGGCGCTGAGTTGCAAGTAGCGGGCGACCAGCTTACATGCCCTGCTCATGGCAGTGAATTTGATAAATGGGGGAAGGTAACCCAAAGTCCGGCAGCAGAAAACCTGCGCAGCTTTCCCGTATCAATAGCAGGCAACCAACTTTTTATTGACCTCAGAAAAAAAGTATAATGCGAAAAATATATTTTATCCTGCTTGGCTTATTCATAGCCAAAACGACAACAGCCCAGATAGACAGTACGCTTTTTAGAAGAAAGCCGCTTGATAGCACAGGAATGTTGCTGAATATGGATGCGGTCTATAACCGTCCTTTTCTTTCTGTTGGTAAACTACCAGTTGCTTTAGGAGGCTATGTGGAAGCCAATTATCAGCATCTTGGTACAGACGGCATTAGTGAAGGGCATCAGTTTCAAATGCGCAGGTTCACATTATTTGTTGCATCCGGTATTTCCAGAAGAATTAAGTTTTTATCAGAGATAGAATTTGAGGATGGCACAAAGGAAATTAATATTGAATTTGCGGCGTTAGACATAGAGTTTCACCCGCTATTCAATCTAAGAGGTGGCGTGATAATGAACCCTATCGGTGCATTCAACCAAAACCATGACGGACCTAAATGGGAATTTGTAGATCGTCCGGTATCAGCAACACAAATGCTGCCTGCAACGTGGAGCAATGTAGGATTTGGGATTTATGGTAAGCAATTTCAAAAAGATTGGGTGCTGGCTTATGAAGCATATCTTACTAATGGCTTTAACGACAAAATCATTGACAACAGCGAAGGCAAAACTTTTTTGCCAGCGGCGAAAGAGGACAGAGAGCGATTTGAAGAAAGTTTTAATGGTGTGCCTTTGGTTACTGCAAAAGGTGCGATAAGACATAAGAAAATTGCAGAAGTAGGATTGTCATACATGGGAGGTGTTTATAATAAATTTCAGGATGATGGATTGGAATTAGATAAAAGAAGGAGAGTAGATGTAGTTGCTATTGATGTAAATTCTACTTTACCTCGTCTAAAGACATTTATTAACGCTGAATGGGCATGGGTATATGTGGACGTTCCGGCTACTTACACGCAGCAATATGCCAATAGGCAGCGAGGTGGGTTTGCTGATATAGTACAACCGTTATATACAGGAAACCTATTTGGCTTTAACAAGTCTGTAATTAATGCTGCTTTCCGTTTTGAATATGTTGATTATAATGTTGGGAGATTTAATGAGACGGGGGATAATATTTCAGACCACTATTATGCTATTGTACCTGCCATTAGCTGGAGACCTTCGCCGCAAACGGTACTAAGATTTAATTATAAATATAGCTGGCGGGCAGACTTATTAGGTAATCCATTGAGTAAAACTGCCGGAGTGCAAATAGGATTTTCAAGTTATTTTTAGACATAATGTATGATTTGTAGTGCGTTTTAGTAAATCTTATTACTAAAAGAACTATTTTTACTTATTAATGCGTCTAACAGCTTCCATATTAGCCATACTTGTTTTGATACTAAGCTGCCTACCTTGTGCAGACATGGATGCTATGCCCATAACAAATACCGAAACCAGTTCGTCAGTTACAAAACCCCAGAAGGAACATTCTGATAACCATAAGGAAGTTGACCTTTGTTCTCCATTTTGTCATTGCGCCTGTTGTGCTGGCTTTTCTATCATTCATAGTTCCGTTGTAATACCTGAAAGAATACACATCAGTGTACGTCTGTTACACATTGATTTTTTACCTTCGGATGTAATTGAAATTTCTCTTCCCATCTGGCAGCCTCCACAGTTAGTATAAGTCTGAATTGATTTTTTAAACAGGTTAGCCCTAATAGGGTTTACGCTGCTTTGTACATTCAACTTATACAAAAACAATGTTAGATAGGATCATTTATTTTTCTATAAAAAATAAACTGGTTATAGGCATATTCACCGCAATGCTTATTATCTGGGGTGTTTATTCGCTTTCCAGATTACCAGTTGATGCTGTTCCTGATATTACCAATAATCAGGTACAGATCATAACTAATGCACCCACACTCGCCAGCCAGGAGGTCGAGCAATTTGTAACGTACCCAATAGAGCAAAGTTTGGCAAACCTGCCGGACTTATCAGAAATACGGTCTATATCCCGCTTCGGGTTATCTGTAGTGACGGTGGTTTTCCATGATGATGTTGACATTTACTTCGCAAGACAACTCATCACAGAAAAACTGAAACAGGCGGAGGAGCAAATACCTGAAGGTATGGGTAGCCCCGAATTAGCCCCCGTAAGCACGGGCTTGGGTGAGGTGTATCAGTATATCATACACCCGAAGAAAGGCGCTGAACACAAATATTCTGCAATGGACTTGCGGACGATGCAGGATTGGATCGTTGCCCGACAGTTATATGGAACTTCCGGAATTGCGGAGGTAAATTCTTTTGGAGGGATGCTGAAACAATACGAGGTAGCTATAGACCCTAATCAATTAAAGGCAATGAACATAACGATTGCTGATTTAATTGAAGCATTAGAAAACAATAATGCAAACACGGGAGGGGCTTATATTGATAAGAAACCAAACGCATATTTCATAAGAGGCATAGGGCTTGTTTCTTCATTAGAGGACATTGGGAATATCGTTGTTAAATCTGTAAATGGAATACCTGTATTAGTGCGGCATGTAGCTACGCCTCGTTTTGGAAGTGCTGTGCGTTATGGAGCTATGACCCGCAACGGAGAATGCGAAGTAGTGGGAGGTATTGTAATGATGCTTAAAGGTTTTAATAGTTCAGATGTTGTAAGTAAGGTAAAGGAGAAAATGGCTACTATACAAAAGTCTCTCCCTGCGGATATAGTGATAGAGCCTTACATAGACCGGACAAGTCTTGTAAACCGGGCTATAAGCACCGTAAAGACAAACCTTATAGAAGGTGCATTAATAGTAATTTTTGTACTGGTTTTATTTCTGGGCAATTTCCGTGCCGGGTTGATTGTGGCTTCAGCCATTCCGCTATCCATGCTCTTTGCTTTAGGTATGATGCACGTTTTTGGTGTAAGCGCAAATCTGATGTCATTAGGTGCAATAGATTTTGGGCTTATAGTAGATGGAGCGGTGATAATCGTTGAAGCGGTGATGCACCATTTAGGAATGCGGAAAATGGGTGGAAGGCTCAAGCAGCCCGAAATGGATGAAGAAGTATATCAATCGGCATCAAAAATCAGGAGCAGTGCAGCCTTTGGAGAAATAATAATCCTGATTGTGTATATACCCATTCTAACATTGGTTGGTATTGAGGGTAAAATGTTTCGTCCTATGGCGCAAACAGTAGGATTTGCCATATTAGGCGCACTGATATTGTCGCTAACATATATTCCTATGATGTGTGCATTGGTGTTAAATAAAAACACAGGGCATAAACGAAATTTTTCGGACAGGATGATGGATTTCTTCCATAGGAAATATGAGCCGCTTCTTAAAGCAGCGATAAAAATAAAATATCTCATTGTGACTATTGCAGGTATTTTGTTGCTGGTAACTATATTCATTTTTACCCGTATGGGTGGTGAATTTCTACCGCAGCTTCAAGAGGGTGACTATGCTTTTCACTGCATTTTACCACAAGGGGCATCATTGTCACAAAGCATAGAAACGTCTATGCAAGCAGAGCGCATTATCAAATCTTTTCCTGAAGTAATGCAGGTAATTGGTAAAACAGGTAGTGCGGAAATACCTACAGATCCAATGCCGCCGGAAGCAACAGACCTTATTATCGTCCTTAAAGATAAAAAGGAATGGACAACAACAGGCGATTATCAGGAATTGGCTCAAAAGATGATAGAAAAGCTGGAAGCCATACCGGGAGTTTTTTTTGAAGCCAATCAGCCCATACAAATGCGTTTTAATGAGCTGATGACGGGCGTTCGACAGGACGTGGCTATAAAAGTGTTTGGAGAAAATATAGAAACCCTCGCTTCTATAGCAAATGATGTTGGGAAAGTGGTGCAATCTGTTAATGGCGCAACTGATCCGCAGATTGAACGTACTACAGGGTTGCCGCAAATTACTATTGATTATAACCGCAATCAAATGGCTGCGTATGGATTGAATATAGCAGACGTAAACCGTATTGTAACCGCAGCTTTTGCTGGAACAAAGACAGGTGTTATGTTTGAAAATGAAAGGAAATTCGATTTAGTTGTACGTCTTGATAGTGTACACCGCACCTCTATTGAGGACGTAGCACATCTGTATATACCTATTGCTAACGGCAATCAAGTTCCACTAAGTCAGGTTGCTAAAGTATCTTTTAAGGAAGGTCCTGCACAGATAAGCAGGGAAGATGCCAAACGAAGAGTGGTAGTTGGTTTCAATGTGAAAGGCAGAGATGTACAAAGTGTAGTAAAGGATATTCAGGCAAAACTGGCAAATTTCCCATTGCCTACAGGTTATTACTTTACCTATGGTGGTACATTCGAGAATTTAGAGCAGGCATCTAAACGTCTTCAAATTGCTGTTCCTGTAGCTCTGTTCCTCATTTTCGTGTTATTGTATTTCACGTTTCGGTCTGTAAAACAGGCTGCACTCATTTTCACTGCGATTCCAATGGCTGCAATAGGTGGTGTATTTGCGTTGTTAATAAGGGGAATGCCGTTTTCTATTTCTGCCGGAGTGGGCTTTATAGCATTGTTTGGTGTCGCTGTTTTGAATGGGATTGTATTAATAGGTACGTTCAATCAATTAGCCAAAGAAGGAATGGATAATGTGACAGATAGGGTATTCAAGGCTACTAAAATAAGGTTACGCCCTGTATTGATGACAGCAACAGTAGCTTCATTAGGCTTTCTCCCTATGGCGTTATCCACGGGTGCAGGAGCAGAAGTGCAAAAGCCATTGGCGACAGTTGTCATTGGGGGTTTGATCACAGCGACATTATTGACACTTGTGGTATTACCACTACTTTATATGATTTTCTCTGGGGCAAAAAAAATCAATAAGGGTATTACCACAACGACAATATTGATATTATTGGGGTTAACTCCCATTAAACTAAATGCTCAATCCACAAAGGAAACTCTTTCAAGCAGTACACGGATTTCTTTTAACGATGCTTACGATATAGCATTAAGAAATAATTTACAGTTACGAAGCAGCGACATTGCTTTAAGACGTTCTCAATCGCTTACCGGAACATTCTTTGATATTCCCAAGACCGGGATATTTGCTGAAAATGAGGATTTACGCCCATCAGATAATCAAGGCATACTAAAAATAGGTGTGTCTCAGAGTATTGAGTTTCCGGGCGTATATTCTGCACGACGGAATATGCTTCGACAACAGGTTCGTTCGTTCACTTATACAAAGCAATTACGTGCGTTAGAGATAAAACGTAACCTTCAGGCTACCTATTACACGCTTTGGTATCACCAAAACAGGCAGCAGCTTTGGCAGCAGTTAGACAGTTTTTACAGCGAATCAGCAGCTATTGCAAGGCTACGTGTTAAGACTGGAGAAAGTGCAGGATTGGATAGCATTTCCGCAAATGCTAAAAGTATGGAGGTTCATCTGCAACTAAAAACTATTCAGAATGACATCCAAGTGCAACAAACAGCCTTGAAAGCACTTTTAAATACAGATACGATATATCTGCCTGAGAATACAATACTTGGTAAAGTTGAAACTGATTATTTACCCGTCTTAACCGAGCATCCTTCTTTGTTGGTACAGCAACAAGCTATTAACATAGCAAACGCAGATTTAAAAATAGCCCGATTAAGTGCTATGCCTGAATTTTCAGGTCGTTTCTTTTCACAGCGTTTATACGGATTGTCTGATCCATTTTCTGGCTTTTCTGTAAGTATGGGTGTACCAATCTTTGGCATTAGCAACTACAGGAATAAAATCAAGGCTGCGAAACTGGAACAGGATTACCAGCAGACGTTGTACAATTATGAAAGTCAGATTTTAACTGCACAGTTACAACAGGCATCCCAATCATTGGATAAAAGCAGGCAGATGTTGCAATATTATGAGAGTGTTGGTTTGTCGCAAGCCGATGCGTTAATAAAAGCAGCCAATTTATCCTATCAGGGTGGTGAAATCAGCTTTGCAGAACTATCTCAATACCTCAATCAGGCAACGGATATTCGTAAAAACTATTTGGAAGCACTGCATCAATATAACCAACAAGCAATTCAGTTGAACTACTATTTAAATAAGTAATGATGAGAAAATATATAATAATATTGGCTATTGCCTGCATACTGCTACTTGGTGCATGTGGCAATAAAACCGAAACAAAAACGGAACAAACAACAACAGAAGAAAGCCATGCGGAAAGTAATGTCGTAGCCATCAACGATGAACAGATGAAAATGGCAGGTATTGTACTTGGGTCTGTAGAAATGAAAAATCTTACTACCTCTTTAAGTGTAAATGGTACGTTGGCTGTTCCTAACCAAAATAAGGCATTTATAACTTCCTTATCGGGGGGTATTGTCCGTAGTATAAGCGTGCAACCGGGTAGCTACGTCCGCAAGGGACAAATAATTGGTACAATCGTAAATACTGAATTGTCGGTTATTCAACAGCAACTTATCTCTATAAATGCCCAAATAAAATTTGCAGAGCAAGAACAAACAAGACAGAAGGAACTTGTTTCGGGCAATGCAGCCCCTTTAAAAAACCTTCAGAAAGTTGAAGCAGAACTTAATGGATTAAGAGCACAACGGAACGCACTTCAGGGACAATTATCAGCATTAGGTGTATCAATATCCAGCAGTATATCTTCCACGCTGAATATAACAGCCCCTATAAGTGGGACTATATCAGAGATTACTGCACAGATAGGTTCCAATGTAGATGCTAATTCACCCATTGCCCAGATTATCAATAATTCTGAATTGCATCTTGATTTATTCGTGTATGAAAAAGATTTACCAAAGGTAGCATCCGGTCAAACAATTCATTTTACGCTAACCAACGATCCCGGAAAGGAATACGATGCTACGATTTATTCTATCGGCACTGCTTTCGTGAATGAGACAAAAGCTGTACCGGTACATGCTCATGTTATAAATGATAAAACGGGCTTGATTGAAGGCATGAGCGTGACGGCTCGAATCAGCTTAGGTCAAAACGTATATCAGGCAGTACCGGATGAGGCAATCGTGAATAATGGAGGAAAAGATTACATTTTTATTCTTACAGATAAAAAAGTTGAAGCCCATTCGGAAGTACAAGAAGGAGACGATCATGGTGAAGAAGATGGAGCGCACAAGGAGTTGCCTCAAACAAATTTTGAACGCATACAAATTATTCGTGGTGCTTCCGATGTAGGCTACACTGAAATAAAACCGATTGTAAACATTCCTCCAAATACTAAGATTGTAATCAAAGGCGCATTTTTCCTAATGGCTAAAATGACCAATGCAGGAGAAGCACACGAACATTAATTCTTAACTACTAAATATTGATAATTATGAAACATCAAAAAATCAAAGGGTTTAAACAACTTTTTAAAGGAACATTAGTTATGCTAATGGTTTTCTTGTCCACAACTTCTCTAAAGGCACAATCTAAAGTCGAAACAATTAAGATTGTAGCCTCTATCTATTGTGATCATTGTAAACAATGTGGAAGCTGCGGTAGCAGACTTGAGAATGCTGTTTATTCACTTAAAGGAATCAAGCGTGTAGATGTAGATGAAAAGGCTAAGACTGTAAACGTAGTCTATAATCCTAAAAAAGTGACTCCGCAGCAAATTAGAAGAGCGATTGCGCAAGTTGGATTTGATGCTGATGATGTAAAAGCAGACCCGACTGCATATACGAAACTTGATGAATGCTGTAAAAAGCAATAACACTATGGCTAAAATATCTGAAATGAATGAAGTCCATACACACGAAGAAGTAGAAGAACAAGCGGGTTGGAAAGCGCATTGGGATTTGCTTTTAGCTTTAGCTATATTAATAACGCTTTTGGTTCTTGAATACGGTTTTCAAATTACGCTTTCTAATATTCCATTGCTTGTTATTAATCTTGTAGCATATTTTCTTGCTGGAAGAAAAGTATTAGACCTGGCTTTCAGAAAATCTGTACGCGGCGATTTTTTTAATGAGTTTGTGCTTATGAGTGTAGCTACTATTGGTGCATTTGTCATTGGAGAATATGAAGAAGGTGTTGCTGTCATGGTGTTCTACCAAATTGGCGAATGGTTTCAGGATGCAACAGTAAACAGGGCAAAGCGCAGCATAAAGGCATTACTTGATATTCGTCCTGATATAGTAACTGTAATAAAGGATGGAAGTAGCAAAATAGTTGATCCTTCACAAGTGGAAATTGGTGAAACTATACAAATAAAACCCGGAGAAAAGGTAGCATTAGACGGTGAATTATTGTCTGATAGCGCCTCCTTCAATACTGCTGCGCTTACAGGAGAGAGCAAGCCGGACACCAAATATAAAGGAGAGGCCGTATATGCTGGAATGATAAACCTTAATACTCTTTCTGAACTAAAAGTGAACGCTTTATATAAGGACAGTAAACTAAGTCATATTTTGGAAATGGTACAGGATGCTACTGCAAGGAAGTCACAGACACAGTTGTTCATTTCCCGATTTGCTAAAGTTTATACACCCATTGTTTTTTTTCTTGCCTTAGCACTTTGTGTTGTACCTTATTTTTTTCTTGATGATTACAATTTTCAAACTTGGTTTTATAGATCGTTGGTTTTTTTAGTTATTAGTTGTCCATGTGCGTTAGTAGTGTCTATACCATTAGGTTATTTCGGCGGTATCGGACTTGCATCACGGAATGGCATTTTATTCAAAGGCGGTAATTACTTGGATGTAATGACCAAGATAAACGCTGTCGTAATGGATAAAACGGGAACGCTTACTAAAGGGGTATTTAAAGTGCAGGAAGTAGAGCCAAATGATATAGATAAGCAGGAGTTTGTTAGGCTGACGGCAACCTTAGAGAAGAACTCCACACATCCTATTGCTAAAGCGATTACCGATTATGCAGGTGAAGTCAATGAAGCACAGGTAAACGGTATTGAAGAAATCGCAGGTCATGGTTTGAAAGGTAATATAGATGGCAAAGAAATGTTAGTTGGCAATTTGAAGTTGTTAAGAAAATTCAACATTCCATATCCCCAGGAATTGGAAAAAATTGTTGATACGATAGTGGTAACAGCTATCAACAATAAGTATGCAGGTTACATAACAATTTCGGACGAAATAAAAGAAGATGCAGCACAGGCAATAAAGGATATGCACACCCTGAATATTCAAACAGTCATGTTATCCGGGGATAAGCAGGCTGTAGTTGATAATGTTGCAAAGAAAATCGGAATTGATAACGCTTATGGAGATTTGTTGCCAGAAGGCAAAGTAGAAAAGGTACAGGCTTTAAAAAATCAGGGAAAGCGTATTGCCTTTGTAGGGGATGGAGTTAATGATGCGCCTGTAGTAGCATTGGCTGATGCAGGCATAGCAATGGGGGGATTGGGCAGTGATGCCACTATAGAGACAGCAGACATTGTAATCCAGAATGACCAGCCTTCAAAGATAGTAGCAGCTATTAGGATTGGTAAGATTACCAGAAATATTGTTTGGCAAAATATAATTCTCGCAATGGTTGTGAAAATTATTGTACTTGGATTGGGGGCTGGAGGGGTAGCCACCTTATGGGAAGCTGTGATTGCAGATGTTGGAGTTGCATTATTAGCAATATTAAATGCTATAAGGATTCAGAAAATAAAAGTATAGTGTTCCTTTCAGAACATTGATTATTGATTGTAATTTGTAAATTAATTTTGAAATATTTTTTGATAATTTACAAATAGTATTTATCTTCGTATTTCACCATTAGAAATATAGAGGTGATAAATAAAAATATGATAACATTAGCGAGAGAATCAAGAGGACTAAGTCAAGCTGAATTGGCGACAAAGATTGAGATGTCTCCAGCAAACCTTTCTAAGATTGAAAGAGGAGATATTGGGGTAAGTCAGGACATTGTAGAATTAATTGCAACAGCAACACATTATCCACTTTCGTTTTTCACACAAGACGATGAAATGTTTCCTGAACATTTGATATACAGAAAGAGAGAAAAAGTTGCGCAAAAAATACTTACACCGATTAATGCCAAAGTAAATATTGTACGGTTTCATGTGCAGTCTGTTTTGGAGGAACTTAAAATAAAGCACCCGCATGTTCCTTCTTTTGAAGTAGATGAAAAAAATACACCAATGTTAGCTGCCCAAAAACTGAGAAAAATCTGGAAGGTGGAGCCAATAATAAATGATTTAATACAACTATTGGAAAGCAAAGGCATTGTCATTACCTACTTTAAATTCAATACGGATAGAGTAGATAGCAGAAGCGTACTTACCAAAGAAAAATATCCTATTATAATTTACAACAGTTCACTACTTGGTGACAGGCAACGATTTTCTATTGCATATCAATTAGGACATTTGGCAATGCACACTTCAACCGATGTTAGTTGGGATAGGGATATAAGTCACGAAGCAAATCTATTTGCAGCCGAATTTTTAATGCCTGAAAAGGAAATCAGACAGGATTTTGATAGTGGCATTACTGTACCATTACTTGGGGAATTAAAAAAGAAATGGAAGGTATCTATGATTTCATTACTATTTAGAGCAGATGATTTAGGATACCTGTCACCTAATCAAAAGCGATACCTGCTACAGCAGTTTAACGAACAGAAAATCCGTAAAAGAGAACCAGTGGAATTAGACATTCCTGTAGAGAAGCCACGATTGCTCCGAACATGGCTTAGTGAACTTAAATCAAAACAGAAGTTAAGTGTAGCCAGTCTTGCCTCGAAACTACACTTACAGACGGATGAATTTATAGAACTGTACAACTAAAAAGAGAATACTACCCATCAAAATAGCAATATGAACTGCGTAATTAAACAAAAGAGAACTAATAAAAAATGCAATTATGGAGATGGTAAAGACGCTTGCGCCTCATGCGAGACCCTACAGTTTCAAAGAGCTTGAAACTATTTATGGAGTAAGCCATAAAACCTTTAAAACATGGATTCAGCCTTTTCTGCAAGAAATAGGCGAAAAAAGAGGTAGGTATTTCAATGTCAAACAGGTGCAAATAATTTTTGCAAAGCTGGGCTACCCTGAAAGTATTGAGGAAGAAAAATCGGGTAGAATTTATCCCGATCAGGTCAATGCAACCCAAATGAGGAAAGCAGTTTAGACATGGGTTACAACTTTGCCAGATGGCGAAAATTATTGAGTTAAAAAGCAAGTATGAAGGCAGGTTAGAATTACGAGATTGTCGAAGGCTTTTAGATGCAGAATCAGAAGGGTATTCGGATGAACAGGTAGTATTAATTATGGATTTCCTATATAGTGTAGCTTCTTTAGAATATGAATTATTCAAAAGAAAAAATGCTGGATCAAACATTGTTGATTTAACTGAAAAAATACAAGAGAATGCGCAAAGCAATACTTTACATTCGTGTGAGTACAGACGAGCAAGCTGAGAAAGGCTATAGCTTAAAGCATCAGGAAGAACGATTGAGAACTTACTGCGACCAACAAAACATCATCATTGCTGGTATTTATAAAGATGACCATTCTGCAAAAAGTTTTGAAAGACCTGAGTTTCAAAAACTTCTTTCTAACTTGAAAAAGAACAAGGGAGTTGCCAATTTGCTTTTGTTTACAAAATGGGATAGGTTCTCAAGGAACGCACCTGATGCTTATGCCATGCTTAACCAGCTAAACAAATTAAGTATTGAAGCACAGGCAATAGAACAACCGTTGGACTTGTCAGTCCCCGAAAACAAAATTATGCTTGGGCTATATCTTATTGCACCAGAGGTAGAGAATGATAGACGAGCATTAAATACCCTTGTAGGTATGAGGCGAGCTAAGAAAGAGGGGCGTTATATGGCAACAGCTCCCAAAGGCTATAAGAATACCCGAAATGAGAATAACAAACCGATAATTGCTCCAAGCAATGATGCGTCATTTATTAGAAAGGCTTTTGAGGAATTAGCAAAAGGTACTACTGATATAGAGACATTGCGCAAAGAATTAAACAAAGAAGGGTTTAATGTCAGCCGTAGTCAGTTCTGGTGTCTGGTGCGTAACCCTATTTATTGTGGGAAGATATTTATTCCCGCCTATAAAGATGAGGCTGCTTATTTGGTAAAGGGCATCCATGAGCCGATTATCTCTGAAAGCCTGTTTTATGATGTGCAGGATATATTGAATGGTCGCAAAAGGAATGTACCTGCTAAAAATACTAAGCGGGAAGAATTACCGCTTAGGGGATTCTTAGTTTGCAAAAGATGCGGCAAGCTATTAACCGGAAGTGCCTCTCATGGGAATGGAGGTAAATATTTTTACTATCACTGTCAACATAATTCCGGTTGTAAAGAGCGATTTAAGGCAAAAGAAGCCAATCAGTTATTTATAAATCAGCTTGGGCAAATTGTTGTGAAGCCTAAAATACTGGATACTTACTATGAAGTTATGTCGCAATTATTCAAAAAAGACAATTCAGATAAAGCACAAAAACTGAAGAATATTCAGGCAGATATAGACAAGTTGAACCAAAGAATAAAAAATGCTCAATCATTGATGCTTGACGGTGAATTAGAGGCTTCGGAATATAAAGAAATCAAAGCATCGCTTCAACCTCAAATAGAAAAATTAGAAAGGCAAAAAGTACAAACGGCTGATGGAGCCGATGATTATGAACGTTTTCTTGACAAAGGCTTTAATATTCTAAAGAATATTGATAAGTATTACGAAAGTGCTGATTTACAAGGCAAACAGCAAATTATCGGTGCGATATTTTCTGAAAAACTTATTTACGAAGAAAATCAATATCGAACCACAGAGCCTAATCCTTTGCTCCCGCTAATATCTTTATCTGGAGCGCATTTCAAAGAAATAAAAAAAGAAAGGAACGGTGGAAATTCCGTTCCTTCCTATGGGGTAGTCCCGCCAAGAATCGAACTTGGATCTAAAGTTTAGGAAACTTCTATTCTATCCATTGAACTACGGGACCAACGGGTGGCGAAAATAAGAAATCATTCTAAAATTCAGCCGCTTTTTTCACAAAAAACAAAAAGCACGTATTTATATTGTTTATGTAAAAATTCCATGAATGATTTTTATATTCATGTTGTAATGCTATATAAAAGTCCTATATCACTAATTCTCTTATTTGTGTTGGGTTTATTGTCCTGCAATGATGGTGTTGTGCCTGCACCCGTACATGTAGATAATATATTGGAGCCCCATTTGAAATTTTCATACAAATCTTATAGAAATGGTAATCGCAGATTTGCCATTGCATATATGGATTCTGTATATAATATTTCTCGTGCTAAGACATCTGGTAATGACAGGTTTAAGGTATATCAGTTTATGTACGACTCTTATTATGGATTGTCTGAACCCGAAATGGTAGGTGTTTATGCTGACAGCATGCTAATGTTGTTTGATAATGGTATTATAGATAAAGATCAATTCAAGACGGACTATATAAAAGCCAATTTTTCTAAGGCAGATTGGTTGTATGATATTGGAAAGTATCAGGAAGCGTACAAATACTATTACACTGCTAAACAGCAGGCACAAAAAGATGGTGATAGCTGTTTGCTTGGGTATTATAATCATAAGCTAGGGTTGGTATTTTATTCTTCATCAAAATACAGATCTGCCATCCGAAATTTTGAAGAAGCACTCAGATTATTGAATGCCTGCAAAGACTTTGGCTCATTTTACAGACAACAAGAGATTAATGATAATATAGGGCTATGCTACTCAAAACTTTATCGATTTGATAGTGCGTTGCTCTATTATAATAGGTCGCTAAGCCTTTTGCAAAATGGCTATGATAAGTATGGTAAAGACGAAAAACTATTATTGGATAAAGCAATCGGAGTAGTATTTGGAAACCTGGGCTCAGCTTATATTGGATTGAATAACCTAGATACTGCGCTCAGTTATTACAAACAAAGCATAGCAATAAATAAACAACCTGAACACGATAAAACAGATGCGCTGTATACACAGATAAAACTATCCGATTTGTATTTGCAGAAAGGTATGTTGCAATTGTCACGAACCGTTTTGGATAGTGCGTGGACTATAATAGATAGTGTGGGCAATATTGAAGCGTTATTGAGATGGTATAATGTAATGTGGAAGTATCAAAAGGCAAATAGTCAATACGTTTCAGCATTGGATTATCTTGCTAAGTCAGTTTCACTCAAAGATTCAATAGACAATAAATACCTCAGCCTGCAGCGTATAGAGCTTGATAGCCGTATTAAAGGCATGGAACATGATGCGCAGATTGCACAAATGAAAAAGACAGATGAGTCCAGAACAAGACTACTTGTGCTCGCATCTGTTATAGCCCTGCTAACTGCAATAGTTTCATTTTTGCTGTATAGAAACTGGAGCGTCAGCAGAAAGAATTATGAGTCACTAAAAAATCTGAATACCTATATCAATACTCAAAAAGAGCAACTAAAACATCTTTTGAAAGATTTAGGTAAGGCAACGAATGAGAAGGATAGGATTTTGAAAGCTGTGTCGCATGATATGCGAAGCCCTGTAAATGCATCCCTTGCATTAATAGAGTTAATAGAAAATGATAAAGAAAGACTTAACAAAGAACAGCAGGATTATCTGCAATTATTAAGAGAGTCTAGTAATAGTGCACTGTCTCTTACCAAAGACCTGTTAGAAGTTGCTACACTGAGTAGCGAAACAATCAATAAACAACAAACAGAAATAGGCGGGTTAGTTACAGCAGTTACAGGATTGTTAAGGTTTAAGGCTGCAGAAAAACAACAAAAGATAGAATTGCAGATATCACCTGTATCATTAACCTGCAATGTTGATAAGGAGAAAATAACCAGGGTCATCAATAATCTGGTTAACAATGCAATTAAGTTCAGTCCGCAGGGTGCAACAATTTTAGTGAGTCTTGAACAAAAGAACAATGAAGTTGAGCTATCTGTTAAAGATAATGGTATCGGCATACCTGATAATATCAAGGATAAAGTGTTTGATATTTTTACGGAAGCCAAACGCTTTGGTACATCCGGCGAACAGCCTTATGGTTTAGGATTGTCTATTTCTAAACAAATAGTGGAAGCGCATGGTGGCAGAATATGGTTTTGTAGTGAAGATGGGGTAGGCACAACATTTCATGTAGCTATTCCTTAATAGTTATTTCCACTTTAGCGATTTCAGCATATGCTCTATGTCTTTGCGCAGAAATTCGTTTACAGGTTTTAAAGAATCTGCATTAGGTGTTACATCAAAGTACAATGCACCGCGCAGGAAGTGTTTTTCATAGTCTGTTGCATAAAACTGATAGGCTGATGCTGCATTACCACCAACATTGTAAAAAAGGCCATAAACCTTGTTTTCTTCGTTCTTGAAGTTGATGGGTTCTATATAGTCAGCACGTTTGTTGTGTACGGTTTCAGTCATTTTATAGGCATCATCCATCAATTTTTCTATTGGTTGGCTGGGCGATACTATTTTGTAGCTCAGGTATATTCTGCCACCCAGATTGGGGAAGTCCATATTAATCCAATAAGGGTTTTCAGGCTTTTCGCCGAAGAAAGCGGTGTCTTTTACAATTTTTCCATAGGTAGGAAATTCGAAAGAGTAGGGAAAGTCTGGATTGTTAAATGACTGATACTCATGTTTTGGCAGTGCTATCAGGTAATACCCGCGTGGCTTTGGGGTATATGTTTCCGGTTTGCAAGCTGCAAAAACAAAAAGCATCAGAAAGGGAATCACGTACTTCATAAGCGCCAAAACTATAATAAAATCACTAATTATAAAGATGGTTTTAACCTCTGCCTTTCTTTTGCTAATTTTGCATCTCAATTCTTAAATAATCCTAATAAGATGCAAGACCAACAACAAGCAGAGCAGCAACTGAATATAGAACTAAGCGAAGAAATGGCAGATGGTGAATATTCAAACCTTGTGGTAATAACACACTCATTTGCGGAATTCGTTTTCGACTTTGTAAATGTGATGCCAAATGTGCCTAAGGCTAAAGTAAAATCGAGGGTTATTATGACTCCGCAACATGCTAAACGCATGATGCGTGCTTTGGTTGAAAACATCAAACGTTTTGAAGCACAGAATGGTGTTATTAAAGAACAGGAAACTGTAAATATGCCATTTAACTTTGGTGGTACTACCGGACAGGCATAGTCAATCTTACAAAATAAAAGCATGAATAATAAAATACTGATATTGGATTTTGGTTCGCAATACACGCAGCTTATAGCGCGTAGCATTCGCGAATTGAATGTTTATTGTGAAATACAACCTTGTACCAAGCCGGTACAGTACGATCCTTCGCTGAAAGGTGTTATCCTGTCGGGTAGCCCATTTTCGGTAAATGATCCAAATGCTCCAAAGCCTGATATAAAAGCTATTGCAGACAATTTGCCTGTACTGGCTGTTTGTTATGGTGCACAGCTGTTGGCACAGCAGGCAGGTGGCGAAGTGGGTAAATCTACCCATCGTGAATATGGTAGGGCACATTTACAAAACATCGTGCACAATCCATTGCTGACAACTATAAACGAAGGTTCTCAGGTTTGGATGAGCCACAGCGATACCATCAAGCAACTGCCTGCAGGTTTCGAGGTGATAGCACAAACAGAAGCAATTCCTGTAGCTGCTTTCAAGGCCCCGGAGTCTTATTCAAAACATCCGCTGTATGCTATACAGTTTCACCCGGAAGTAACGCACAGTACAGATGGCCGCCAATTACTGAAAAACTTTGTGCTGGACATATGTGCTTGTGAGGCAGACTGGACACCAGCTTCTTTTGTTCACGAAACTGTAGAGCGCATCAAGCAGGAAGTTGGTGATAAGAAAGTAATTATGGCGCTTAGTGGCGGTGTAGACTCTACTGTTGCTGCAACACTTATACACAAAGCCATTGGCGATAATTTGTTCTGCATATTTGTAGATAATGGTCTGCTGCGCAAAAATGAGTTTGAACAAGTATTGGAAGGGTACAAGCACTTGGGCCTGAATACAAAAGGTGTAGATGCTAAGAGCCTTTTCTATGGCGAACTGGATGGTGTTACAGATCCGGAGAAGAAACGTAAAATCATTGGTCGTTTATTTATAGAAGTATTCCAGGAAGAATCCAAGCATTATACAGATGTATCTTTCCTTGGTCAGGGTACTATCTATCCGGATGTAATCGAGTCCGTATCAGTACACGGACCGTCTGTTACTATCAAGTCGCACCACAATGTTGGCGGCCTGCCGGAGAAGATGAACATGAAACTGGTAGAGCCACTGCGCTACCTCTTCAAAGACGAAGTGCGTAAGATTGGTAAAGAAATGGGTATTGATGATATCTTCCTGCAACGCCATCCTTTCCCTGGCCCGGGTTTGGGTATTCGCGTACTGGGTGCAGTATCTCCTGATAAAGTACAGATGCTGCAGGATGCAGATGCTATATACATACAACACCTTCGTGATTCTGGCCTATATAGTCAGGTATGGCAGGCGGGTGCAATACTGCTGCCTGTGCAGAGTGTAGGTGTAATGGGCGATGAGCGTACTTATGAGTATACAGTAGCGCTCAGGGCTGTAACATCTGTAGATGGCATGACAGCAGACTGGGCACACCTGCCTTATAGTTTCCTTGCAAAAGTATCTAATGATATTATCAACCACGTAAAGGGTATCAATCGTGTGGTGTACGATATTAGTTCTAAGCCACCCGCTACCATTGAGTGGGAATAAGATTGCATATGCATTATATAGTAAATAGGTTTTTATTAATTGCGCTTTTGTTGATTGGTACATCCGGTCATGCAGATGCGCAATTTTTCAGGCGCTTGTTCGGAGGTGAAAAAAAGCCTGCGAAAAAGGTTGAAACACCTGCACCTGTTGTAAAGAAAAAGCCTGTTACAAAACCTAAACCTGCAACCGTAGCTAAAAAGAAAGACCCTGATTATCCTGAAACTAAAATGAAACCGGTATATAGGGTAGATGTGTTTGCTCATCTATATCTGGATGAACTGGTAAAAGATGGGAAGCCTGCCTATAAAGGTAAGTTGCCTGAAAAAGCTACAGCTGGTCTGGATTTTTATGAAGGTGTTAAGCTGGCGGTTGATACATTAAATCATCGTGGTTATACCATGGACGTTTACGTGCACGATGTAGCGTCTCCTAATGAAGCGCTTGCTGCATTGATTGCTGCTAATAAACTGGACTCTACAGACCTGATAATTGGTGCTGTAAATACAACGCTTGTTCCTGCACTGGCAGACTTTGCCGCTAAAAAGAAAATCAACTTCATATCTGCTCTTTCGCCTTCCGATGCCGGTGTGAAGAATAATCCTTACTTCATATTGTTGCAGCCCGCACTGCAAACGCATTGTGAGTGGATTGCTCAAACGGTAGCAGTCAAATACAAAAATATTACACCTGTATTGCTCACGCGTACTTCGGTGTCTGTAGATAGTAGTGCCGTTGCGTATCTCAACTTCGCTGATGGTGCTGTGAAGAAAGTTTTGTGTAATACTTTGCCAACTAAAGAAAAACTGCAACCACTATTTGACAGTACACGCAAAAATGTGATAGTAGCTGCAATACTTGATGTTTCTTATGCTGAAAATCTGCTGTCACAGCTTCATACAATGTTTCCTGAATACGACTTTGAAGTATTTGGTATGCCATCATGGAAGGGTATGAGTGCGTTAAAGAAAGCAGATGCATTCCCGAACGCGGCAGTATATATTACAGCGCCGTATTATTTTGATATGTCTACAGCCATAGGACAAGCCATTGTCGCTAACTATAAGAAAGATGCAGGTGGTTCTAAACCGGGGGATATGGTATATCGTGGTTATGAAACGATGTACTGGTATGCGTATATGCTGTACAAATACGGTACCATATTTAATGAAAAGTTCAGTGATAACGCTGCTGCTCCCTTTACTCGCTTTGATATCAAATTGAAGAAAGACAGAAACGATAAAGTGTTGTATCAGGAAAATAAACACATCGTTCTCTACCGCTACCAAAGCAGTTCATACACAGTAGAGCAATAATCAGTATTAATTATGGTAAATGCCGGTAGCAGATACTTTACTGTTACCTATAGCAGGTTTTGATTTTTCTTTGAGCAGGTTGATGCTTTCCATACGTTTTTTGCGCATGAAATAAAGAACAGCATATAGCCCCATAGAAAGTACAACAATACCCAACATACCAAGATTTGGGTTGAAGTCTTGTAGTATCAGCGCTACAGTTATTATCAAAACATTAGACAGTATCAGTATAGTTACCGTCATAGAATGTGTAAAGCCGAGATCCAAAAGATAGTGGTGCAAGTGTGTACGGTCTGCTTTGAAAGGGGATACACCACGCATCAGCCTGGTAGTAAATACACGGAATGAATCGAAAACTGGCACAAACAGGATAGACAAGCCAACAGTAAGCGCACCACCTGCATTATGTATCAGGTCGCTTACAGCTCCATGTCCGTTAAATGAGTTTACAAACAATATACATAGTACAGATATGATATAACCTATCTGCAATGCCCCTGTATCACCCATGAATATGCGGGCAGGCGAGGTGTTGAACCTAAGGAAACCAGCAATAGCGCCCATCAAACTGAATGCCATACTCGCACCACCCGGATTGCCCGATACTGCAAGTAAAACACCCAGACAGAAAGAGCATAGTACACCTATAGAGCCTGCAAGACCATCTATACCATCAATTAAGTTGAAGGCATTGATAACGAATATGATGCCTACTACGCTGAATATAATGCTATACCAGTAGGTAAGGTCGTACACACCGAAAATGCCATGTAGAGACGACAGGCGTATATCCGCTATACAAACTGTAATAGATGCCGCAATAAACTGTGCAAAGAATTTTTTCGACGGGCTCAGTGCAACCAGATCGTCCATAATACCGGTAAGGAATAGTATCAGGGAAGATGCAATGATATAGTTCCAATTGCTGAAGCTGTCAGGATTCAGAAACAATGAGCATGTAGTGATAAATGCAAAGAAAATAGCCACGCCACCCAAGTTTGGTACTATCCTCAGGTGTATTTTGCGGTCATTGTCCGGAACGTCGAACAAGCGCTTTTTTGCTGATATCAGCATTATTTGAGGTATAGACACCAAGCTTATTACAAGCGCACCCATGAAGGTGAGCAGATATATAAGATGTGGCGGCAGTTGAGGCATTGATATTTCTTCTTACAATTGTTAAAGCTAAGTTGAGAACTTAATATTTAATATTAACCTTTTATTACGCTATTAACAATTTGTTTATTATTAATATATGTCGGGGTTACATCCTTTTCAGGACTGATATGATGCGTTCTGCAGCTTTCCCATCCCACAGATACGGTATGTTCCCTTTGGGTTTGCTTTTCAGCATATCTATAATAGCATTCTCTATGTCAAATAATTCTGTCCCTGCCATGTTGTTTGTCCCTGATTCAATAGTTTCCGGGCATTCGCAATAGGGGTATAACGTAAGGGTAGGTGTGGTTAGTACAGCACATTGTTCCTGTATTGTGGTACTATCGGTCATTACCATACGCGCATGTTGCAGCAGATATCCCAATTGCCTGAAGCCCAGACGCTTGACTACATGCAAATTATGTGCCTGAATAGACAATTTTTGTAGAACTTTCTCTGTTTCGGCATTTACCACCATTATGATTGGGGTGTTTTTCAACTGTTTCAGGCTTGTCAGCAATAGGTTTTTCAGATTAGCTGGATAGCCTGTATTATATGGCTTGTTCAGTATCAATACTGCATAGCCTTGGTTTTGCAGGTTAAGTGTCTGCCAAAGCTCAGGTGCCGTGTATTGTTTCTTTACCTTGTACACACTGTCTATAAATGTATTGCCTGTAAAGAAGATGTTTTCGTTGGGCACACCTACATACAGCAGATTATTGTTGGCTATCTGAGATGATGTAAAGTAGAAATCAGCTATAGCCTCTGCCAGTATTCTGTTTGTTTCTGCACTGAATTCTCTGCTGTCAGTCCTTACACCTGCATTAACAATAGCAAGCTTTATATCAGGCAGTTTGCGTGCAGCAATTGCACAACCTGTAGTTGCAGCAGTTTTGCCTGTCAGTAATACTAAGTCGGGCTTGTTGTTGCCAAGTACTTTAGTATATCTGTTGATGGCAGTAGCCATTTGCAGGCTTTCATTACCCTCTGGTATATCCAGATAAAGATTGGGGCGGCTGATGTGCAATTGCTCAAAAAGGTCTCTGTCGAGGTTGATGTCGATATCGTTACCGGTATATATAAAACGGTATCCGATTCGGGTTCCTTTTTTCTGTTCACTTTGAATAGCTTCCAGTACAGACGCTAATCTCAGTATGTCGGGCCTGTTCCCTGCTATTATATCAACCAGCATGGCTTGTTCGTTATCCTCTCAATTGTAGTAAACACAATGATTGCTTAGTGTAAATATATGAAAGCAAATCGGGGATATTAAGCGTTGTTTTCCACAAGATTACTTGTGTATTGATACAGGTTGAAATCCGGACTTTGTATCGCTTCTTTCAATCCCGGCAATAGTTTCGCCTTACTGTAGCCTTTCATTTTCTGATGCTGAATTAGCTGCCAGCATTTCTCTGTTAATAACTGTAGTTTCTTTTCGGGGAGGCTGTTATGTGTTTTCAGGTAGTTTTCTATGGCATCTGCCAGCTCTGCAACCCCGTCTTTTTGGGTGGCTATGGTTTTTATAACGGGTGTTTCTTCTTCACCTTCAGCTCTTTCGTGTGCCAATATGCGCAGGTTTCGGTAAAGGGTGTCTGCATTGTCTCTGTCAGCTTTGTTTACCACAAATATGTTGGCAATCTCCATAATGCCTGCCTTCAGTGTTTGCACCTCATCGCCTGCTTCGGGTACCAATGCTACAATGGTGCAATCTGCCAGCCCTGCTATCTCTACTTCACTTTGTCCTACGCCTACGGTTTCTACAAGTATATAGTCAAAAGGACCTTGTTTTACTACATCTGTTATCTCTATGATTTTAGCATGCAAGCCGCCCAAAGCCCCGCGTGTTGCCAATGAACGAATGTACACAGACGGGTGATTGTAAAAGTCTGCCATACGTATACGGTCACCTAATAAGGCGCCATAGTTGAAGGGAGATGACGGGTCTACAGCTATTACGGCAATTTTCTTTCCTGTGTTTATCCAATGGTGCAGCAGTGCGTTTACCAATGTGCTTTTGCCTGCACCCGGAGGGCCTGTAATGCCTACAACTCTTGCAGTATCTGTATTCTTCAACTGAAACAACAGGGACTCATAACCCGGCAAATCATTTTCTGCCATCGTAATGCCCCTTGCCAGTGCTCTGAAACTGCCTGCTTGTATCTCTGCCAGAAGTTGTGTTATCTTGTCCTGCACTAAAAAAGATTTTCAATCGTTATAGAGTAAGTATATTACCCATTGATGGACAAAAATAATCCTCTTAAGCAAAAACTTTTATCAAAAACCAATATTGCAGTCGTGTTGGCTCTCGGCATGCTTGCAGGTTTCTTGTTAGAAAGGGCATGGCTGTCCTTTTTTGTATTTGCTTTTGGGGTAAATAGCCTGTGGAATGTACACCCCAAGCATTGGTTTAAGGAGAAATTCTGGATGGTGGGTTTTGCATGGGTTACTATGTATGCCGTTTCCTATCTCTGGTCAGACGATAAATTTGCCTGGGAGCATCACTATACAGTAAAAGCCCCTGTGCTACTGTTACCGTTAGCATTTGCCCTGCTACCTACATTTACAGTTAAGCAGTTAAGGGTATTTACTTTATGGGCATCTGCTATTATGCTTGCAGGTGTTGCCTACAGCCTGCAATTCTTTATAAAAGATCCTGCATACTATACAGAGCAATATGTGTATTCGCATGTATTGCCTACACCTGCCGAGTGCGATCATATACGTTTCAGCTTGTCAGTAGTCTTATTCATTATTTGGGCAATATATGCCTGGCCAATGCTTAATGCCCGCTGGCAGCGCTGGTTTATGGGGATTGCTGTAGTGGTAATGAGTGTTTACCTGCACATATTGGCGGCTAGAACAGGTTTGGCATTATGGTATCTGTTTGTTGTTTGCTGGATAATAAGATATGTCATTCGAAAGAAAGCCATCGTTGGTTTGGGGATGTTAGCTGGCTTACTGTTGGCAACTTTGCTGTCTGTTAATTACATACCAACGCTTGAAAAAAGAGTATGGTATATAAAGGAAACAATACAACGTTATAACAGGGGAGAAGTAAAGTCTGATTACAGTGATATGGGCAGGCTAATATCCTACCGAATAGCAGGGGCCAAAATAGCCCAACATCCTATATTAGGCGTTGGTAGTGGCGATATGTATGCAGAAATGGTGGATGGCTATAAAACCATGTACCCTGATGTGCCGGAAGAATACAGGCTATTGCCTCACAATCAGTTTTTTATAGTAATGCTGGCGGCCGGTGTAGTAGCACTTGCCTTATTCGTGCTTTGGGTGCTGATGCCATTGGCTTGGTTGAAGGATACCGGCCGTACTTTCTATATGTTCATGATATGGTTCTCTCTGGTTCTTACTCTGCTGATAGAACCCGTTTTTGAAGTGCAATTCGGTGTATTTGTATATTTGTTCTTCCTGTTATGGCAAAAAAATGCCCTTCGCACACAGGAAAACAGATAGAAGCATGACTAATTTTATACCCGTATTTCCTTTAGAGATAGTTGTTTTTCCTGAAGAAAAACTGAACCTGCACATCTTTGAGCCTCGTTATAAACAAATGATCCAGGAGTGTGTTGCTAGTAAAAAGCTATTTGGATTACCACCTGTTTTTGACAAAAGACCAGCGGAATACGGCACACTGATGGAGATAACCGAGGTGGTGAAAGTGTATGACAACGGCGAAATGGACATCCGTACAAAAGGGGTAAGTGTATTCAAAACGCTGGAGTTTGTAAAGGAAATTCCCGAAAAATTATATAGTGGAGCCATTGTTACCTATCCTGATAACGTGATGGAAAAGGGCGACACACAGATATCAACCCTGCTGCTGAATGAAGTAAAGCGCTTGTATGCTCTTTTGAATCTGGAACACAAATTCCCGGTTGATAAGACATCTATGATTTCTTACGAAATAGGTCATCTGGTAGGCTTCTCGATAGAGCAGGAATATGAAATGCTGCAATTGTTCAACGAACTGCAAAGGCTTGAATACATACGCAGGCACCTGAAAGAGATAATCCCAACAATACAGGAATTGGAAGCTATGAAGGCAAGGGTTCAACGCAATGGCCATTTCCGCGACCTGACTACAGGCGACCTCAATTTGTAAAAAGATAATATATTTTATTTTGTAAAGAGGGTGGATTTATTGATTGTTTTTACTATTTTGGTTATCCTTTAATAAAAAACAACAAGCTATGTCTGCAAATCTCTGTATCGATTGGGGTAATACCAGGATCAAAGTCGCTATTTTCAATAACGAAGATCAACTTATCGATATGAAGGTCTTTAGCGAAGATGGTATTCGCGAAGGATTGACGGAAGTATTTGCTGAATATAAGCCTGCAAAAGGTATTCTTTGTTCCGTTACTGAAAGTTCTGTAGCCATTGAACCATTCCTGAAGGAAAATATGCGTGCTTTAGTTGTTATGAACAACAATACGCCTGTGCCTATCATGAATGCATACAGCTCTCCGGGTACATTGGGTGCAGATAGGGTTGCAATGGCTGTTGGGGCATATTTTGCAAATCCGGACAAGAATAACCTTGTCATATGTCTTGGTACATGTATCACATACAATTTTGTTCAAAAAAATAAGGCATTCCGCGGTGGTGCTATATCGCCGGGCTTACGTATGCGTTTGCAGGCAATGCATCATTTTACAAGCAAACTGCCAGATGTAAAACCTGATGGTGATTTATTGTTGCTGGGCTATGATACAGAAACTTGTATGCGTAGTGGTGCAGTGTACGGAATGGCTGCTGAAATTGACGGTATTATTAGTGAATATGCAGCTCAATATCCTGATTTTAACGCTGTATTAACTGGTGGTGACGTGCCTTTCTTTGATGGCAAGCTGAAAAGTAAGATATTTGCTGACCCTAATCTGTTAATGAAGGGCCTAAATATAATACTGAAGCATAATGCGCCACATATTCGCTAAGCGTTCCTCGATAGTACTTTTATTATTATCTTCTTTATCGGCAATTGCACAAAACTCAAATAAGGAGAATTCACCTTATTCTCGTTTTGGCATTGGGGAAATGCGCAATAGTGCCAACGTAATGTTACGTGGTATGGGTTCTACCTCAATTGCTTATGCAGGACAGTTCAATGTTAATACTATTAATCCGGCATCTTACAGTTCGCTAAAGCTTACTACCTATGAGGCGGCAGGTGAGGCTAATACGCGCAGTATTCAAACAAATACTGATAAATATAGGACAGGTATGGCTACACTGTCGTACATGCATATAGGTATACCTATGGGTAAATATATGGGTATGGCACTTGGTTTGCGTCCAATATCCAGAGTATATTATCGCTTGAATGATACTACAAATATTGATAGTTTTGGTTCAGCAATAAAAGGATACCAGGGAGATGGGTCCTTAAATCAGGGCTTTATTGGCTTTGGAGGTAAATACAAAGGCATAAGTTTAGGTTTTAATGTTGGGTATATTTTTGGTAATATAGAAAACATAAGCTCATTAGATCCTCTTGAAGCATCTAATAAGGTTTTGGGTTCAGGCTTTTTAACTCATACCAGAATAGGTGGTTTACATTGGGATGCAGGTGCATCTTACGAATACAATATAAAAGAAAAGTTAGGTGTGCGCGTAGGGGCTACATTTGCCGGCTCTCAGCAATTGATTGCAACAAAAGATCAATATTGGATGGCATATAGATATGAAACTGATACAGTATTCAAATCTGAAGGTCAACGAGATAAAGTAGTTTTACCTACCAAATTAGGTTTGGGTGTTCAGATGTTCAATATTGGCAAATGGGCTGTAGGTGCAGATTTTACTACAACTAACTGGAGTCAATACCGCAATTTCGGACTTACAGATTCATTAGCAAGCAGTGCATATAAAATATCTGTTGGTGGCGAGTATACACCTGATATCAATGAAACGCGTAAATATCTGCAACGTGTTACTTATAGATTGGGCGCGTATTATGGTACAGATCCTGTAATGCTTCGTGGTGTTCAGCTAGATTACTATGCTATTACTGCAGGTATGACATTACCATTCAAAAAGAATACAGCACGTTTACAAACGTCTATAGAAATAGGTAGCCGTGGTACTACATCAAATGCTCTGCTTCGTGAAAACTTCGTCAAGTTTGGTTTGGGTATTTCATTGAATGATAAGTGGTTTATCAAACGTAAATACGAATAAATCTGATGTTTAAAGCTCAACATATAACAAAACTCACCCGGACTTTATTGCCGGGTATTTTGTTGTTTGTAATAGTTGCAGGCTGTAAAAATGATCCTAAAGAAATAAATGCACTCGTCACCAAAGGCGCACAACAGGAAGATAAAGCGGAAGATGTTACTATTCTCTATAGCGACAATGGTCATGTAAAAATGAAGCTGTATGCCAAAGAGTTTGTGAAAAACGATGTTGCTAAGCCGCCTTATACAGATATGCGTAAAGGTCTTAAGGTTGAGTTCTTTAATGATAGCATGCAAGTAGAAAGTACATTGGATGCTAAATATGCAAGATATTATGAGAAACAGGGTAATATCCTGATACGTGATAGTATAGTGATTGTCAATAAGAAAGGAGAGAAGTTGAATACGGAAGAGCTGGTGTGGAACCAGAGTGCTAAAAAACTTTTTACAGAGAAGTTTGTAAAGATTACCACCCCTACACAGGTTATGTATGGAGATGGTTTGGAGGCCAACGAGGACTTTACCTGGTATCGTATCCTGAATCCGAAGGGTATAGTTGCTGTAGATAAGAAGGAAATCCCTGAATAGCTGCAATAAATCCCCCTCATAATTACCCCTTCATTCTACCGTAGGTTTTACTATTTTTGCGGCTCTCATATTTTATTAAATTCTGATAACACACAACAGATGAAGAAATTACTGTTATCTTTCCTTGCTGCATTCTCACTGATACAAGTGCGTGCAGACGAGGGTATGTGGATACCTATGCTGATAGGCAAGAACTATGACGAAATGGTTCGCAAGGGGTTGAAACTTTCTAAGGAAGACCTTTACAGCATCAACCATGCAAGCCTGAAAGATGCTATCGTACAGTTTGGCGGTGGTTGCACAGGCGAGATGATATCATCAAGCGGTTTGCTTATTACCAATCACCACTGCGGCTATGGCAACATCGCTGCGCTGAGTACGGTTGAGAAAAACTATCTTGATAACGGTTTCTGGGCATATAGTAAAGACCAGGAATTGCCTGCTAAAGATTTGTCTGTTATCTTCCTGGAAAGGGTAGAAGACGTGACTGTACAAATAGATAAAGCTACCCGCAAACTGAAAGGCGATAAGCTGACTAAGAAGATGGACGAAATCCGCAAGGCTATTGAAAAGAAAGCGGAAGAAGATGGCAAGTATGTAGCTAACGTTAGGGAATACTTCAATGGCAACCAATACCTGTTGCTGGTTTATAAGAAGTTTACAGATGTTCGTCTTGTGGGCACTCCTCCAAAATCGCTGGGTAAGTTTGGTGGCGATACGGATAACTGGATGTGGCCTCGCCATACTGCAGACTTCTCTATGTTCCGCGTATATGCAAACAAGAGCAACGAGCCTGCAGAATACTCTAAAGACAACGTTCCTTACAAACCTAAAAAGCACCTGCCTATCAACATAGGTGGTGTAAAAGAAGGTGACTATACCATGATATTCGGTTACCCCGGCCGTACAAACCGCTACGAGGTTTCTGAAGGTGTGAAACTGGCTATTGAAGATGTAAACCCTTCAATTGTTAAGATTCGCACTAAGCGTCTTGGTATCATGAAAGACCATATGGATAAAGACAAATCAGTTTATCTGAAACTGACTTCATCTTATGCAAGCATTGCTAACTACTGGAAGTACTTCATAGGCCAGACAGAACAACTGAAACGCCTGAAAGTAGTAGAAGAAAAAGCTGCTAAAGAAGCTGCATTCAGCAAATGGGCTTACAAAGAAGCACCTGAATACAAAGGCCTGATGCGCGACTTCGCTAAAGTTTACAATGGCTATGCACCATATGCAAAACATGCTACTTACTATGGTGAGTGTTTCCGCGCACCTGTAATAAGCAAACTCGGCACTTCAGTAGAACTGCTTTATAAAGAACTGAAAAAGGACGAACCTAATCAGGATACCATCAAGAAGCATGTAGATGACATGAAGAAAGGCCGCAAAGCTATTCTGAAACTGTATGATAAATCTACAGAGCTTAACCTGACTGCAGAAATGCTGAAAATGTTCTACAACGATATTCCTAAAGCACAGCATCCTGATGTGTATCAGAATGTAATTTTCAAAAAGTTTGGTGGTGAGAGCATTGATAAAACATTCAACGATTATGCTGCTTATGTACTGAACAACAATTTCTTTATCGACTCAAACGCATTCAATGCTTTCTGCAAAGAACCAACAGTAGAGAAGATAGAGAAAGATGCTGCATGCCAACTGGGTATGAGTTTCCTGCGCAACTATAAAGACAACTACGAACCTACAGTTGATAAATTCAACAAAACGAAGAAAGAACTGGCTAAGAAATATGTACGTGGCCTGATGGAGATGAACGAAGACAAACTGTTTTATCCTGATGCTAACTCTACTATGCGTATCACTTATGGTCAAATTTTGGGTTATGAACCACAAGACGCAGTACACTTCGACTATTTCACTACATTGGATGGCTTTGTGGCTAAATACAAACCAAACGATGATGAGTTTGATGCTCCTAAAGAACTGATTGACCTGTACAACAAGAAGGACTATGGTATGTATGTAGATAAAGATGGTACACTGCATACATGTTTCATCACTAACAATGACATCACTGGTGGTAACTCAGGCAGCCCTATCATCAATGCTAACGGTGAATGGATAGGTATTGCATTTGATGGTAACTGGGAAGCAATGAGCGGCGATATAGCTTTCGATAAGAACTATAAGCGCACCATCTGTACAGATGCACGCTTCATCCTGTTCCTGATTGAGAAAATGGGTAAAGCAAACAACCTGATTGAAGAAATGGATATCCGCAAATAAGGTATCCGCATGATAAGAATTAATAAAGCCCCGTATATCGGGGCTTTATTAATATAGTATGGTTCAAATATTAAGATAGCATGTGTTCCAGCTTGCTGAACATATCAGCGGGTGGGGTATTACCCCATAGCACATTGTATATGCTGCTGGCAATAGGATGCTCTATCTGTAGCGTTTTAGATATTTCGTTCATGCCACGCGCTGCAAAATAGCCTTCGGCTACCATGTTCATTTCCAACTGAGCATTCTTAACACTATAGCCCTTACCCAGTATATTGCCAAACATACGATTGCGGCTGTGTAGCGAATAGCATGTTACAAGCAAGTCGCCCAGATAAGCACTTGTATGGAAGTCTGGTCTTTCGTTGGATGGGTGTACTTTATCAAAATGTGCTTCAAGAAAGCGATACATTTCGCGATAGCAATTGGTAATGTAAACACTCAGGAAGTTGTCGCCATAGTCAAGGCCATGTGCCATACCCGCGCCAATAGCGTAAATGTTTTTAAGGACTGCAGCAAACTGTGCGCCCCATATATCGTGATTGTAAGTAGTGAAGATGTAGGGGCTTTTAAATGCCTCTGCAACGGCACTAGTCAGCTCATCATTCAGGCCGGAGAACGTAAGGTAAGAAAGCCTTTCCTGTGCCACTTCTTCTGCATGGCACGGACCTGTAATGGCTACATAGTTCTGTAAGTCAAACCAGTCATACTTAGCCAGATAATCGTTCAATAACAAATTGCTTTCAGGCAGTATGCCCTTGATAGCAGATACTATTTTTTTGCCTTTCAGCAGATTGATATCGATGCTTTCAAGTACAGATTGCGCGTATGCAGACGGTACTGCTACTATCAGTGTATCGCAGTTATTAACAACCTCTAGCAAATTATCGGTTGGTATAATAGTTTCAGGAAGGAAGCGAACAGAGGTAAGGTATTGCGGATTGTGATGCCTTGTTTTCAGATGGTTCATGGCGTTGGAATTGCGTACCCACCAATGTATCTGAGTGCCTTTATCTGTTAGTATTTTAGCAAGGGCTGTGCCCCAGCTGCCATTACCAACAATACCTATATTACCTAATGTATGATTCCCCAATGCAGTGTAGTTTATTTAATAAATGTAGTGACAGTCCTGTAGAAATGCTATGATATTACTCATCTTCCTTCTTTGCTTCAAACAGCTTTTCCTTGTCTGTTACCGTTACAGAAAACTTGTGTTTAAGTGTGCGAGCTATGGCTCCATACGGAGCAATAACTACTTCTTCACCTTCTTTAAGCCCTTCTGTTATCTGTATGTATTCATTGTCCTGAATACCTGTTTTTACATCTCTTATTTTTACTTTCTTGTCTTTGCTGTCGTACACAAATACTACCTGGCGAATGTCATTATCTGTAGCATCTGCTTTCTTCTTGTTCTTTACACTATCGTCCCAGTCTCTTGTGGTTACGGCATTCACAGGTACAGAAAGAATATTTCTTTCTCTGCGTGTTTGTATTTCTACAGATGCGCTCATGCCGGGCTTGAAGATGAAGCGTCCTTTCTGCAAATTAGCAGCAAGGTCTGCATAGCTGGAAGGCAGTATCAGGATATGAACAGTGTAGTTGGTTACCTGGTCTGTGCTTGTAAGTGATGCACCGGACTTACTAGATACACCCACTTTTGATACCACACCGGTAAACTTACGGTTGCGATATGCATCTGCTTCTATGGTGGTTGTATCGCCGATTTTTACTTTGGCAATATCTGTTTCACTTACATCAACACGTACCTCTATACGGCTCATATCAGCAATAGTCAGCATTTCAGTACCTGCCATCTGTGCCGTACCTACTACGCGTTCACCCAGTTTTACGTTCAGTGCAGAAACTACACCCGAACGTGGAGCAATGATAGTAGTCTTACGCAGGTTTTCGCGAGATTGCGAAAGCCCTGCACTTGCAGCAGTGATGCTATACTTACCACCTGATACACTGGCGCGTGAGGCTTCAAAGCTTGCTTTTGCACTCAGGTAGCTTGCTTTTACCTGCTCGTATTCCATAGCAGAAATTACTTTGTCTTCGTAGAGCTTTTTGTTGCGCTCGTAGTTGCTCTTAGCCTGTTCGAAGTTTGCCTTTGCCTGTTCCATCATTTCAGATGAATTGGCTGCGCGTGCACGTGTTTCTTCTACGTTCGCTTCAGACTGTGTAACGATGGAACTATAGATAGCAGGGTTGATGTGTACCATCAATTCACCTTTGCTTACACTGTCGCCTTCTTCTACATTCAGTTCTATGATTTCGCCACTTACTTCGGGACTGATTTTTACCTCTGTTTCAGGGTATATCTTACCACTTGCTGTAACGGTTTCTGTAATGGTATGCGGAGATGCTTTTTCTACAGCCACTTTAGTACCGTTATCGCTGTTGGCTTTACCAATCATGATAATCAGTATTAGCAGCGCAATACCGCCACCTATTATCCACCAGAGTGTTTTCTTTTTCATTTGTGATGTATGTGATACGTTCGTTCGTAATCTTATTTCACTTCGCTGCCGTTCATGGCGGCATCTGTAGGTGCTACGAAAATAAGCTTTCCTTCTTCGTTTTGCGCCATCAGTATCATGCCCTTGCTCTCAATACCCCTCATTTTGCGTGGTGCCAGGTTGGCTACAACCGTTACACGTTTGCCAATTATTTCTTCGGGGCTGAAGTGCATAGCTATGCCCGAAAGTACAGTGCGCTTTTCATAACCTAAGTCTATTTCCAGCTTCAGCAGTTTATCTGCTTTCTCTACCTTCTCAGCATGCAGGATAGTGCCTGCGCGCAGGTCTATCTTTGCAAAGTCGTCAATAGATATTTCCGGCTTTTGAGCAGGTATGGCAGATTCTTCCGATTCAGTTGTTGCGTTTTGTTGCACTTGCGGCTGTTGTGTTTTTACCAGATTAGCATGCAGTTTTTCTACCTGAGCTTTTATTTCATCGTCTTCTATCTTGCGAAACAGCAGTTCAGGTGCTTTCAGCGGATAGCCTACATTCAGCAGATTCATTTTGCCTGCATTTTCCCATTCCAGCATACGGTCTACTACTTTCATCATACCACACAGTTTCTTAGCTGTGAAAGGCAGGAAAGGATTGGCCAGTATAGCAAGGTTTGCCGTCAGTTGCAGGCATATATGCAGGCAATTGTCTATCAGATTTTGGTTGTCAGGATTTTCAGCCAGTGTTTTTGCAACTATCCATGGTTCTTTATCCTGCATGTACTTATTGCCTTTACGTGCAAGGTCTATCACCTCGTACAGTGCATCGCGGAATTTGTAACCTTCAATAGCGCTTTCAACAGCAGCCTTAGATTTCTGTATTTCTGCAATCAGCGTCCTGTCAGCATCATCCATTACATCTTCATGCAGCTTTGGCACTTTACCGCCACATAGTTTGTGCATTAGCACAAATGCACGGTTGATGAAGTTGCCGAATACAGATACCAGTTCGTTATTGGTCCTGTCCTGAAAATCTTTCCAGGTAAAATCATTATCCTTTGTTTCAGGAGCGTTTGCGCAGAGTACGTAGCGCAGCACATCCTGTTGCTCAGGGAAGTCTTTTATGTATTCGTGTACCCAAACCGCCCAGTTGCGTGATGTAGATACTTTATCACCTTCAATATTCAGGAATTCGTTGGCCGGCACATTATCAGGCAATACAAAACCACCATGCGCCTTCAACATAGCAGGGAAGATGATACAGTGGAACACGATATTATCCTTGCCGATAAAGTGTACCAGTTTAGTGTCTTCTTTCTGCCAATAGTCGCTCCACATTGGTGTCAGCTCCTTCGTTGCGCTGATGTAGCCTATAGGTGCATCAAACCATACATACATCACTTTACCTTCTGCACCTTCTATAGGTACAGGCACACCCCAGTTGCTATCGCGCGTCATAGCACGCGGGTACAGTCCACTATCCAGCCAGCTTTTACATTGGCCATATACGTTTGCTTTCCATTCGTCTTTCTTGCCTTCTACAATCCATTCTTTCAGCCATGGTTCATACTGGTTCAGTGGAAAGTACCAGTGTTTGGTGCTACGCTTAACGGGTGTAGCATTGCTGAGTGCACTGCGTGGGTTTATCAATTGCTCGGGAGAGAGTGATGAGCCACATTTCTCACACTGGTCGCCATAGGCATTATCGTTGCTGCATACAGGGCATGTACCCACTATATAACGGTCTGCAAGGAATACTTTAGCTTCCTCATCGTAGTATTGTTCGCTTTCCTTTTCTTCAAACACACCATCGTCATAGAGCTTTTTGAAGAAAGCCTGTGCAGTTTCGTGGTGAGTTTTATTGCTGGTACGCGAATAGATATCGAAAGAAATGCCCATCTGTTCAAAGCTGTCTTTGATGATGGCATGGTACTTATCTACAACCTGTTGTGGTGTAATGCCTTCCTTCATGGCACGGATGGTAATAGGTACACCGTGTTCATCGCTACCACATACAAATTTTACATCCCTTTTCTGAGCCCTCTGGTAGCGTACGTATATATCTGACGGTAAGAAGCAACCCGCCAGATGGCCTATGTGAACTGGGCCATTGGCATATGGTAATGCTGCTGTAACTAATATCCTTTTATAATCCATTCTTTTATTCCTGTAAATCAGCCTGCAAGATAAGCCGAATAAGGGATTGATTATACCCTTAACTGAATGAAACAAAGATTATTTAGCTTCTTTTTGACAACTTATGTTGTTGTCAACCATATTTCAGCATCTACGACGATTTTGTTCTTTTTATCCATATTATTTTTTATTCCAAATTCTTTTTTGCGAAGCCGGTTAATTATATGTATATATTTAAATTAGCAATTATTACCTGTTGGTTAATAAAAACATGCATGTAAAATTATATTTGTAATTCTTTGATTGAGTTAATGTTTTCTAAGATTTAGTTCAGTATTTTTAATGTATCGATTAACCTAAAAAAACCACTTATGAAGAAGATTTTCATGCCTTTATTATTGCTTACAGCAAGTTCTATTTCATTCGCTCAGACAACAGTATCTACCAGTGGAAATAAGTATGTACTAGTTGAAGCCACCGGTGCTGCAACGGTGCAATATGAAACAGATAATACTTATTTTTTAGAGACTGTTAAATCGACCTATCCCCGAGCGATTGTTGTGCAACATCATATGAAAGCCGGTTTTGGTTATCCTGACAGCATGGGGACTAATGAAAGTAATATTTGGGCTACTTCTTTCAATGTTACCGGCTTCCCTACAGGTAGTATAGATAGAACCATAAATCCTGCTGCTGGTTCGACAATTATTGTTGGCCGGGCTAATTACAATACTGCAGTAACTCAAAGATTGACAGCCCCTGTAAAGTATGATGTTTCAATGACCTATTATGTAAACAAAGCAACTCGTGTTATCACTGCGAATGTTACCGGTACGTCTTTAGATACGCTTATGGGAGATTATCATTTCAATGTATATGTTGTTGAGGATAGTGTATCCGGGACTGGCACTGGCTACGACCAGTTTAACTACTATAATACAGTAACTGGCCATATGTTTTTTGGCGCAGGTAATCCTATCGTAGGTTTCAAACATAGGCAAGTACAACGAGCTATGCTTGGTGGTGCATGGGGGCAATTTGCAGTTACAAATCCATTGCCTGCTACCACTGTTACTAAGTCGTTTATATATACTGTTCCTGCCGGGTATGATATTGATAAAATATCACTTATTGCTTTGGTGCAGAAAAATGGAATAGCTATGTCGGATAGAGAAGTAATGAACGCTATACAATCGCCAAAACTGAAGTATAGTTGCCCGCCACCAATTATAGCGCCTATTTGTGTTGTGACACGCGACTCTGCAACCAACAAAAACAAAATAGTTTGGGAGAAAACAGGTTTGGGTTACGCTAAAACATACAAAATATACAGAGAATCATCTACGTCGGGTGTGTATACATTGCTAGGTTCTCAAGCTGCAAATATATTCAGCACTTATATAGATGCTACATCTTCACCTAACAGTAATAGCTACAGGTATAAACTGACTGTAGAAGATTCATGTGGTACAGAAGTACCAGTATCCGATACTAATAATGTAGCCCACCGAACTGTATTGGTTACTTCTACCTTAGGTACAGGTGGTAGTGTTACCCTGAACTGGAACCTATACGAAGGAAGACCTTTTACTAACGCAATACTGATGGAAAGTGTTTCAGGCGGGCCATTTGCACCTATTGCAACCTTAGGTTCTACAGTTACTTCATATACGTTTACACCTTCAGGTACAGGCGTTGCTTACAGGTTGGATATTGTAGTGCCTGGTGGCGGTTGTGCGCCAAGCAAGTCTACTGCGTATAATGTTATCTCTTCAAACATAGTATATCCGTATGCTACAAGCATTAATAATACTGTGGCAGCTAATACTGTTAGGGTTTACCCGAATCCAGTAAACGAATTTGTAACTATAGATGGCATTGCAAAAGGCGATAAAATTGTTCTGTACAATGTTCTGGGTGAAAAAGTTGGAGATTGGAATAGTACAGATGCTAAGATTACTATTGATATGAAAGAATTTGCAGCAGGCATGTATATATTTTATGTTACGAGTCCTGCTAATGGCAGCCGCCAAAATATTAGTATTCAGAAACAATAACTTGATAAGATGTTAATAATAAAAGAGCCGGAATTTATTTCCCGGCTCTTTTTATTGGTTAAGTATGTTGATTAATTAATGGTAATCTTATACGGAGTTTCATTCAACATAAGGGTATAGATACCCGGTGGTAAATGGCTTAGATCTATTTGCTTGTTGTTGCCATTTCCTAGTACAATACTTGTTTTATTGTAAACAGACTGCCCGAGGTTGTTATATACCTGTAGATTATACTTCTCTGCTTTTTCGGCTTGTGTGCTGATTGTGAATATGCCACTATTCGGGTTAGGAGATATAATAATATCTGATGCCTGAATGAGTTTAGCCACACCATTTGTTACCAGCATCTTTACTTGTTTTTTCTGTATTTGAGGATTCGGACACGTATCGTTGCAAACCAATTCGCAGCCTATTTCATCTCCGTTAGCCAATGTTGAAGATGTGTATGTTGCAGCATTGGCACCCACAATAGATACTCCGTTTCTTTTCCAATTGTAAACAGGAGCATTACAATTAGTAGTATTTGCCGTAAAGGTAACAGGTGTACCGTTTACTATATTCACTCCGGGAGATGTTGATATGCTAAGTGTAGGTATTGTAAGTGGCTTTACATCTACTGTAACTGTATCCCTCATATTTGGGCAGGCAGGTACACTAGATAAATACGATGTTTTGACAGTTGGTGTTACAACCGGGTTTGTACATGTAGTACAGCTAAGGCTGCCTGCCGGACCAGAAACAATAGACCAGTTGCTGCCACCGGAAAGTACTAGAGATTTTCCCTGACAAACAAAAGTATCAACACTAGCAATTGCAAAATTGTCTATTCTCCATGGAAAAACCCAAGAAGCAAATCGGGGTATGCCTGGCGCCTGACACAATGAATCGAATATAGCATAAACATGTGATTGCATTGAGCCTGCAGAAGTTGCAGGTACAGGCCAAGTAAATGTTACTTTCACAGAGTCTGTATTTTGGTTTTGATAAGTTACTGTAGAGCCTGCGTAAGACTCAGCAGTACCGAAAACATTGATTTTTGCATTCGTATCTGTAGCTGAGATAATTATACTATAGCTCATTGTTGTACCCGGGCAAGCGGTCAAACCGCCAAAACCAATACTACAATTTACTAGTTGGAAGAATGGGGATATTGTATATGAGTATGGCAGTGTAGAACAACTTGTAACTAGAAAACGTAATTCTCTTGTTGTATAACCTATAGCTACGCCGTTTCTGAATTTTCTGACACGTATGGCACAAACATGTTCGCCTAATACACCTGGTGTAAAGCCAAGAGCTGATGTGGTTGAATTACATGTCATCGTATTATTTACCTGAAATGGGTTAATAGGTAGTTGCAAAGCAGGGGTTGCAGCATTGAGCGTTATTGAAATGGTGCTACCACAAGTAGCACTGGTTTTCACTGGTATAACATCTGTAACTAATGAATCTCCGTTAGGGTCTATGGCTTTTGATATGTAAACATAAGGTGTATTAAGGCATACAAATGTCACAGCTTCACTATTGAAATATGGAGAAGAGTTGCCTTGATAACTACCTGTATTATTGATAGATGCTTCTGCATAAAATGTGCCGCTGGTAAGATTTAAGTTTGTAGCCCTTGTGCCATAAGTAGCTCCAAATTTCCAATCTGTGCACCTCGATGGTAGGGTTACATCTGCATAATAGACCACTTCTTTGTGCCCGGATAGCGTAGCGGTTGGTTGTGTACATTTTGTTGGGTATGAATTGCATAAGGGTGGTCGTAAAGTATCTGCAGTTAGCTTTGACATAGTAGCTGTAGATGAAGTACTAGTGCAGGTATTGGTGATACACAATGTCATTGTAGAGGGTTCGGCAACACCCGAACACTCAAGATATGCTTTGAAAAATACTCTGTAGGTAGAGTCTGCCAGCCACTGGTAGGTTACTTCGCCTGCGGCAATGTTGTTGGCTAAAATCTTATTTCCTGTTATCAACATAATCAGCAGGAAAATCAGGGTTAGGTTTTTTTTCATAATAGCGGTATTCGTCTGAAAGTTATAGACGGACTAATTAATATTAAGGTTTGGATTAATGAACAGATTTATATCATATTCCATTCTTTTTCAAGCGTTTCTTTCATCTGGTAGTCGGTAAAGTCAATTTTTACAGGTACTACAGAAGCATAGCCTTCTTCCAGCGCCTGCACATCTGTGCCGCTGCCTTCATCCATATTCAGGAATTTGCCCGTCATCCAGTAATAGTCCTTGCCGCGTGGGTCTGTACGATGGTCGAATTCTTCATTCCATTTGGCATATGCTTGTCTGCATACTTTTATGCCCATGAAGAGCTCTTTAGGTAGCTTAGGTATGTTTACATTCAGCAGGGTGTGTATAGGCATTGGTTTGGCCAGCATACGCTGTGCAACAGTACGGGCTACTTCTTTTGCCAATGAAAAATCTGCCTCGTGGCGGAAATCGAGCAGCGACAAGCCAGCAGACGGGATGCCTTCTATCGCTGCTTCCATAGCTGCACTCATCGTACCGCTGTATATGATGTTGATGGAGTGGTTGGCACCATGGTTGATGCCGCTGAGGCAGAGGTCGGCTTTGCGGTGGAGTATCTTATCGCGAGCCAGTTTTACACAGTCGGCAGGTGTGCCGCTGCACTCCCATGCTTCAATATCGCCAAACAGGTCTGAACGGTGTAGCCTTAGCGGTTCGCCAATCGTTATAGCATGCCCCATGCCCGATTGTGGCTTGTCCGGTGCTACAATAACAACCTGCCCCAGGTCTTTCACAGCATCTACTAGGCTGCGAATACCCGGGGCAGTTATACCGTCGTCGTTTGTTATCAGTATCAGTGGTCTGTTGTCATTCGTCATGCAACAAATTTACCAATCGCTTTTCATCAAAATCCTGCGACCAATAATATAATATAGTGCTATCCATACAAAAGATACAATGACATAAGCTGTCATAGATGGTGTATCCTTAATGTTCAGCATTGTTTTAGCCATATCCATCAAAGGGAAGGGCAGTAGCTCATCGCTGCATTGCAGTGGCAGATAATTGCCTGCTTTGAAGTCGAGCTTCCAGTTGATAAGACTTTTCAGCAGCGTTTCAATTATCAGGTTGTACATAAAGAATATGCCAATGCTGATGCCACTGCGTTTGAAAAGGATAGCTGTGAGCAAGCCGAGGCTATAATAATTGAGTGTGAGCACAAAAGTGTAAAACAGTTTTTCGATATCGCCCGGGAAGTCGCTAAAGCCGCCGTTGCTGCTACCCAATACCAGTCCCAGCAGGAATACAAATAATGTTGTGGCTACTGTAAGTGCCAATACTACAAACCATTTTGCATGATAAAACTGTAAACGGCTCCAACCGTCTATTACGTTTTGCCTGTTGGTGCGGTATTGGTACTCGTTGGTGGTAAGGATGATGATAAGTACGGATATGAAGACTACGAAAATGCTTGTCCAGAAGCCGAGGTTGCTCCATACTTTGCTGAATGAGTATGCCTGACTCAGAATATTAACATCGCCAGCGCCCATTTTCAGGAAACCGTCACTGATGCCGTAATTCCATATTGCCAACAGGAATGCGAAACAACCTGTAAGTATCCAGAAAGTACGGTAGCGTTTTACTTTAAGCCATTCTATAGAGAGTAATGATTGCATAGTTTTAGTTGTTTGTTAGTTCCATGAATTTGGTTTCGAGACTTTTCTTTTTCAGCAACAGGTGAGAAAGTGTGATGCCTTTGTCAGTACAATACCTGTTTATGTCTGCTGTCGAGATGTTTTCATCGCATGACAGCGTAATGGTATTCATACTGATTTTTGCATCCCAGATGCCCGGCATAGCTTTGATGGTAGTGAGTAATTGCTGTGCATCATTACTACTTATTTCTATCTGATCTTCGCTACGCAATACTTCATCTACAGGGCCGCTCAACAATAAGTCTCCTTTTTTCAGGATGGCTACGTGCGTACATACTTTCTCTACCTCGTCGAGCAGGTGGCTCGCCATGATTATGGTATGTCCTTGTGCATTCAGTTGGCGTATCAGCTCTCTGATTTCTGCAATGCCGACAGGGTCTAAGCCATTTGTTGGTTCATCGAATACCAATACCTGAGGCTTCCCCATCAATGCAGATGCTATAGCAAGGCGTTGTTTCATACCCAATGAATAGGTCTGGAACTTACTGTCTTTGCGTTGCGTCAGGTTTACTTTCTCCAATACATCCAGCCTGTCGTCTGACGGCAGTTGCTTGATGGCTGCTGCAATTTTCAGATTGTCCATTGCAGACAGGTAGTGGTAGAAGTTGGGGGTTTCCAGCAGTGAGCCTATTTTACGGCGTGCCTCATCGGCATTGTCGTAGTTCATCCATTTGTAGCTGCCGCCGTCTGCCTTCAGTACATCGAGCAATATGCCCAACATGGTGGTTTTACCGCTACCGTTTGGACCAAGAATACCGAATACACAGCCGGGAGGAACATCGAACGATACATTCTTGAGTGCCTGTATCGGTCCGTAGGACTTTGAGATGTTGTTGATTGAGAGAATGGGTTCCAATTTGTATAGTTTTATGTTGATTAGTCGAGAAATAAATCTTTTTGCAATTTGCCACCGGGGGTCATTGCGTATTGGTCGAGGTCAGTTATGCCTGCTTGTTTCAATACATCTTCATCTATTAATGTCTGCCCTGTATAGCTATCGCTTGGTTGATTGATGATATGATATACAGCATCAGCAACAATATCGGGCTTACGGCTCATAGCCATCAGCATATCGCCACCCAATAGATTTTGTACTGCTGCAGTAGCAATGGTAGTTGCAGGCCATAACGCGTTGGATGCAATTTTATACTTCTTCAGCTCTGCTGCCCAGCCAATAGCCATCATACTCATATTATATTTGGCTAAGGTATATGCTACATTGTCTTTAAACCACATGGGGTTTAGGTTGAGTGGGGGAGACAGGGTGATAATGTGCGGGTTGTTACCTTTCTTCAGATGCAGTATGCAATGTTTTGTAACAAGAAAAGTGCCACGCACATTAATATCGTGCATCAAATCGAAGCGCTTGCTCTCTGTATTTTCTGTATTAGTAAGTGATATGGCAGATGCATTGTTGATAAGAATGTCTATACCTCCAAAAGCTTCTACGGTTTTATTCACAGCATTTATTATTTGTTCTTCGTCGCGGATATCGCAAGGTATAGCTATTGCTTTGCCGCCAGTTGCTTCTATTTCGGAAGCAGCACTATATATGGTTCCGCCCAGTTTAGGGTTTTCCTCTACAGACTTGCCCAGTACTGCAATATTTGCTCCTTCCTTTGCCAGACGCAGCGCTATGGCTTTGCCTATTCCCCGGCTGGCTCCTGTAATAAATATTGTCTTCCCCTGCAGTTTCATAATAGTATATCGTAGTTGTTTAAGAAAAGTTACAATTATTATCAGCCATAACACAACAAAGGGTGCCACAATTGTGACACCCTTTGCATTTATCGCCCCTAAATCTTATTAAGATGCTTTTACGAATTCTACCGCAGCGTGCAGTTTCACATCATCACTTACAACCAGTCCGCCTGCTTCTGTTACTGCACTCCAGTGCAGACCATATTCCTTACGGTTTATTTTGCCCTCTACCACAAAACCTGCGCGGATATTGCCCCAAGGGTCTTTGATAGTGCCACCGTATTCTACATCCAGCACTATCGGCAGTGTAGTAGCACGGATGGTAAGATTACCATGCAGTTTGTAGTTTTCATCATCTACTTTCTTCAGCTCTGTACTTTCAAATTTGATTTGCTGATGGTTTGCTGCATCAAAGAAATCTTCAGACTTCAGGTGGCCGTCGCGTTGTTCATTTTTAGTTGTGATAGAATCTACATCAGCAGTGAAGTTGATTTTAGCACTTGCAAAATCGTCACCTTCAGTCGTTACACTTGCATCGAATTTTTGAAACTCGCCTGTAACGTTTGAAATCATCATGTGGCGCACTTTAAATTGTATTTCTGAGTGCGAAGCGTCTAATGCCCAATTTGTTGCCATAATTGTATTGTGTTATAGTTTTTAATCAGTTTTTCTAAGTTTTTCCAGCAATTGGTTCAGTACTGCGGCTTCTTCATTATTAATACCAATCGTTTGCTTGTTAATGGTAGCAAGCCCTTCATTTGCGGCTTGCAGTGTTTTTAAGCCTGTGTCTGTAAGCGATATGATGGTTTCACGTTTATCTTCTTTAGATGTTGTGCGCATTACCAACTCTTTTGCTACTAACCTATCCAGTATACGTGGTACGTTTGAGCTTTTTTCAATCATCCGGCTGCCGATGTCTTTTACGCACATAGCCTCCGGGTGTTTGCCTTTCAATATTCTTAGAATATTAAACTGTTCTGATGTAATGCCAATGTCTTTCATTACACCACTCATATTATCCCTCATCCAGTAGGATGTGTATAAAATATTCAGCGTCGCTTTGTGGACCTCGTCGTTGAACTTGTTAGTTTTTAATACATCTTCAAGTTTCATAATGCAAATATATGTACGTACATCTAATTAAACAAAATAGAATTCATAGATATTGGTATTGACAGAGTAGGATAAAATGAAAAAGGTGCTCGTAAGAGCACCTTTTAAACAAAATCAGATTTAAATTAGTCCAATTTGCAAGTGTAAGTTACACCAGCTACTGAAGTAGCTTTAGCAGAACAAGCAGCTTCTGCATCTTTCTTCTTTTGTTTACCCAGATCTGTAGTAGCAGATGTAGTAACACCAGAAACAGTTACAGAGCAAGTACATTTGTAGTTTTTCTTACAAGATGTGAAAGATACTGCTAACAGAGCAAGTGCTGCGATTGGGGCGATTTTTTTCATAATTAAGTGTTTGATTTTAAGTATTACAAATTTAATGTTTAGTTTAAATATTACATATAGATGACAAAGATTTTTTTCTGCCCTATCTGCAACACAAAGATATTCAACGCTTTCAGTATATTTTATACCATGTAGCAGGTAATTTTACTACGTGCTGGCACGGATATAGAGGTGAGAGCTATTTGCTCTCACCCGGAAATAAACCTATTAACGAGTTAGGGTTATTTTTTCTATATGATTTACTTCTTTACCGGTAATCTGTACCGTATAGTTGCCGGATGGCAGATTATTTTCCAGTTGGATTTGCTTCTGCCGCTCATCCTTCAGCTTGCCCTGATAAACAACCACGCCCAGCATATTGGTGATTTTTATCTCGTAGTCTCCCTGTGCTGGCATGGTAATATTTAACTGGCCTGTGGTAGGGTTGGGGTGGATGGTGATGTCTGTTCGAAATGGACTTGTGTTGTTAGGCTTAACAGAGAAATTATTAAGATTATTTTCTACAAGGCTAGTTTTGCCTGTAACACTTTTACCGTCTGAATTTTTAAACCAGGCTTTATTATCAACACCACACTTTATAGCGCGTATGTCGAGATAACCATTCTTGGGTATCGTATAAGTTAAATGAGTACCCCCGGCTGTTTCTGCTACAGTAATAACTTTTGTTTGCAGTATAGATTCGTCCGCAAAAAAGTCAGGTAGTATTGTGATAGATTCTGCCTCTAATACAGTAGCTGTTTCAATAGGTTTTGTTCTAACTATATTAGTAGTGCTAGAATATGGGACGTTAATATATATGTTTTTGTGCTTTAACATGTTGAACTGGACATTCTTAGAAAAATCAGGTGGTAGATAAGGGTATGTCATCACAGAAGTTATCTGAGGACTGTTGATAGTAGCAGGTGTAAGGACGAAGTCACTTTCATTACAATCTTTTACCCAATATTTTACCCAATCTACATCCATTTCAAGGCCAGAATTGGTATTCTCATGGGTTTCCAAGCTAATGTACAAGCTTTGAAAATCGGGAAAATTTTGCCCATTACTGTAATCAATTACATTTGTTAGTTTTTTGTCCACATAAAAGCTAATACGTGATGGAGTCCATAAACATGAGAATAGATGAAATGTACCATCTAAATATGGTGTAGGGGCTACCAATTCTGTCTTTCCTGTTCTAGATGGACTAGTAGGGTATGAAAAATACACTTTATTCCAAACTGCGTTTGTACTGCCATCATGGTTATCAAGTATATCAATTTCATTATATGCGCCAACAACTTGATTAGTTACAGAGTTTTCTCCCCATGGTATCCAGAATGCAGGCCATGCAGAATGATCAGCAGACCCTTGCCAAGAGGGGATTTTTATACTGGCTTCTATTATCCCTACACTTATTATTCCTGAGTCCTGTTCAGATGAGTTTTTTCTTTTTAATGTAAGGTTTAACATGCCTGAAACATGGTTAATGAGAGCTCTTTTGGTAGTTGAGCACTGAGCAGGTGGTGTTGCAGCTGTTTCTTTCAATCTAACTATACCTTGCATGGGAATAGTTACCATGTTAGGAGAATATACTTCCGTTCCCCAACCAATACATGGGTAGTCGCCGCTGTTGTCATCATTCGGTACAAGTTTCCAAGAGTCTGTAAATGCCGGATTCGTTTTAAATGCTTGGGTTGGTGTTGGGCTTGACGGGTCATAATAGTTGAAGTCGTCAACAAAAGCAACGTGATAACCACTATAGTTTAAAAACATAGCCTGTGTATATCCTTTAAAATAACAGGATATCAATGCCAGTACGATTAAGAATGTTTTTTTCATGATTGATGTATTTATTGGTGTGAGAGATTTTTCTTGATAGCATCAATCTCTTTTTGTTGCTGTATAATATACAATGTCAGTTCTTCAACTTTTTGCAGCAGTTTGGCATTTATTTCTGCTATATCAATACCGTTTTTTTGTACATCTTCTGTTGTAGGTATTTCAGGCAGGTGTTTATTCTTTTTAATGAATTTTTCGAGTTTAGGGATAGACATCAGTTCATAACCTTCGTCAAAAACAAAATCGGCCCAATTGATAGGATCATAACTATTTGCCACTCTTAGTTTTTCTGTTAGGATTCCTTTTTCAACATACAGTTTATAGCCGGATGGGTAACTTGTATTACCTATAGCTAATGCTCCGTCAATCAAGGCGAAATCAGAAATACGTGCAAACGGAGCTTTTAAAGTACCTGTATTGCTGATTATATCTCCATCAGCTGTCACGTCTACAGTTGCTTTAATCGCTTCAGTATGAATACCATTTTGTACAAATAGGTTGTATCCCGCAGGTGTGCTAACAATATCCTTACCTATTACAGTTTGTCCATTTTTAAATACCTTAAAAATGGATGTAGATATTGGGGAGGGAGAGGCCCATGGGTCATAGTTTGTTACTTCTAAAGCATTATCTGTACTATTTGCAGGTCCCATAGACTTTAAGTGAATATTGCCACGCATGTTTGCAGCAGTTGTATTCCCCCAGCCATTTATCCAAATAGCCGCACCATCTGTGGCATTTGTATTGCTGTATAATGATAAACCATAATTGTGTGAACGTCCATATACTTCTCGTGGAGAAGAGTATGTTTGGTTAAAACCAATATTGCCATCCAATGTTAATTGGTCTGTTGAGTTGTTGGGCATTACATTATTACCTAAAACCGTTTGACCATTTTTTAGTATTCTGAACCATGATTTTGATATGCCCCCTCCAGAAGCCCAAGGGTCATAAGTTGTTACTTCCAAGGCGTCATCTGTGCTGTTTATAGGCCCTAAGGCTTTTAGATGAATATTGCCACGCATGTTTGCAGCAGTCGTATTCCCCCAGCCATTTATCCAAATAGCTGCACCATCTGTGGCGCTGCTAGTGCTATACAATGAAAGCCCAAAGTTATGAGAACGACCATACACTTCTCTAGGAGTTGAATATGTGGTTTCGAATCCAATATTGCCGTTTATATTCAATTGGTCGAGTAAACTTGTAGTACCGATGCCTACTTTATTTACACCAGATTGTGTTGTTACTTCCGTGCCTGCCGTATTAACGTTCCAGCCTTGTGCTTTTACCTGTGTAGTGATAGCGCTGAGGGCAATGAATGAGAGAAATTTAAAGGTTTGCCTTTTCATAAAAGTCTGGTTTTTAAAGGTTAAGACCTAAAGTTGAGGTAGTGTAGCCCTGTTTCAATCAGCCGTCATACGGATGGTAGGTTTGGTTCTACGAAAGTGGCTTTTCATCATACAGGGATGTATATAATATGTGTCAATTTGCCTTTTTTCTCCACATTTTCAGAAAAAAAACGTCATTTTCACATTTTTGGAATATTTTTTGCTCATTAAGAATATTCTTTCCTATATTTGCAATCCCAATTTTTGGTTGGGATAAGCACGTGCACTTATTTATTGATCAATTTTATTGTTACAGTTTGAACCTGTACTGTTAGCTAACGCTATACGGTATGGGGATTTTTGTTTTGTAAAAAAGGAGTTTTTAACATACTATGGCTATACCACAAAAACGAACTGCATCCGGCCGCGTTAACTTCGCGAAGATTCATGATGTTGCTGAAACACCTGATCTGCTGGGCATTCAGCTGCAATCGTTCCAGGATTTCTTCCAGCTCGAAACCACGCCTGATAAGCGTGATAATGAGGGCTTGTTCCGTGTGTTTCAGGAAAACTTTCCTATCACGGATACACGCAACATTTTCGTTCTCGAGTTTTTGGATTACTTCATCGACCCGCCACGCTACACTATCGAAGAGTGTATGGAGCGCGGCCTCACGTATTCAGTACCGCTGAAAGCGAAGCTGAAACTGAGCTGTAATGATGAAGAACACGTTGACTTTGAAACTATCGTTCAGGACGTGTTTTTGGGTAACATCCCATACATGACTCCGCGTGGTACTTTCGTTATCAACGGTGCTGAGCGTGTAGTTGTATCTCAGCTGCACCGTTCTCCGGGCGTATTCTTCGGCCAGAGCGTTCACCCTAACGGTACTAAAATTTACAGTGCACGCGTAATACCTTTCAAAGGTGCGTGGATGGAGTTTGCTACAGACATTAACAATGTAATGTATGCTTACATCGATCGTAAGAAAAAATTCCCTGTAACAACATTGCTTCGTGCTATAGGCTTCGAAACAGATAAGGACATCCTTGAACTGTTTGGTATGGCAGACGAAGTGAAAACTGATAAGAAAACACTGGAAGCACACATTGGTCGTCGTTTGGCTGCACGTGTGTTGCGTACATGGACAGAAGACTTCGTAGATGAAGATACAGGTGAGGTTGTAACGATTGAGCGTAACGAAGTTGTACTGGATCGTGATAACATACTGGACGAAGACAACGCTGCTATGATTCAGGAAATGGGTATCCCTACCGTATTCCTGCAGAAAGAAGAAGTAAGCGGTGATTTCTCTATCATCTACAATACTTTAAATAAAGATACTTCAAACTCTGAACTGGAAGCGGTTCAGCACATCTACCGCCAATTGCGTGGTTCTGATGCGCCGGATGACGAAACAGCACGTGGTATCATTGAGAAATTGTTCTTCAGTGATAAGCGTTATGATCTGGGTGAAGTAGGCCGTTATAAAATCAATCGTAAACTGGGTCTGGATATCAACCTTGATACAAAAGTATTGAGCAAGGAAGATATCATCTCTATCATTAAATATCTGGTTCGTCTGACGAACGGTAAAGCAGAGATAGATGATATTGACCACTTGAGCAACCGTCGTGTACGTACAGTAGGCGAGCAGTTGTTTGCACAGTTTGGTGTTGGTCTGGCTCGTATGGCTCGTACTATCCGCGAACGTATGAACGTTCGTGATAACGAGGTATTCACACCAATCGACCTGATTAACGCACGTACACTGTCTTCAGTTATCAACTCATTCTTCGGTACATCGCAGCTGTCTCAGTTCCTTGACCAAACCAACCCGCTGTCAGAAATAACGCACAAGCGTCGTATATCTGCCCTCGGTCCCGGTGGTCTGAGCCGTGAGCGTGCAGGCTTCGAGGTTCGTGACGTTCACTATAGCCACTATGGTCGTCTGTGTACTATCGAAACGCCGGAAGGTCCGAACATCGGTCTTATCTCTACGCTTTGCGTACACGCTAAGATTAATGACATGGGCTTTATCGAAACTCCATACCGTAAGGTAAAAGAAGGTAAGGTTGATTTGAAACATCATCATTACCTGAGTGCGGAAGAAGAAGATGAAGCGAAAATTGCCCAGGCAAACATTCCGTTGGATGATAAAGGCAACTTCGTAGAAGATAAAATCAAATCTCGTCAAACAGGTGACTTCCCGATCCTGGATCGCGAAGAAGTAGAATACATGGACGTGGCACCTAACCAGATTGTTGGTTTGAGTGCGTCACTGATTCCGTTCCTGGAGCATGATGATGCCAACCGTGCGCTGATGGGATCGAACATGCAACGTCAGGCTGTTCCGCTAATTCGTCCGCAAGTGCCTATCGTAGGTACTGGTTTGGAAGCTAAAGCTGCACGCGATGCACGTATACAAATACATGCAGAGGGTACAGGTGTTGTAGAATACGTAGATGCAAACCAAATCCACGTACGTTACGACCGCAGCGAAAACGCTCGTCTGGTATCATTCGAGGACGATCTGAAAGTATATACACTTACTAAGTATAAGAAAACCAACCAAAGCACCAGCATCACACTGAGGCCTAGCGTAAAAGTAGGGCAGAAGGTGAAAGAAGGCGATTTCCTGACAGAAGGCTACGCTACTAAAGATGGTGAACTGGCACTGGGCCGCAACCTGAAAGTTGCGTTCATGCCTTGGAAGGGTTACAACTTCGAGGATGCCATCGTTATCAACGAAAAAGTAGTACGCGAAGATTTGTTCACATCCATACACATTGATGAATATGAACTGGAAGTACGTGATACTAAACTGGGTGAGGAAGAGCTGACACCGGACATACCAAACGTATCGGAAGAAGCTACTAAAGACCTGGATGAAAATGGTATCATCCGCATAGGTGCTCACGTAGGTGAGGGCGATATCCTGATAGGTAAAATCACCCCTAAAGGTGAAACTGACCCTACACCGGAAGAAAAACTGTTGCGCGCTATCTTCGGCGATAAAGCAGGTGATGCTAAAGATGCTTCTCTGAAAGCACCAAGTGGTACAGAAGGTATCGTTATCGATAAGCAACTGTTCCAACGTGCGAAGAAAGACAAGAACTCAAAAGTTCGTGAAAAAGCACAACTGGAGAAAATAGAAAAAGTTCACGAGAAGAACCTCGAAGACATTAAGAACCTGTTGATGGATAAGCTGATGACATTGTTGAAAGACAAGTCTTCTGCAGGTATCACTAACAACTTCGGCGAACTGATTTTGAGCAAAGGCGGTAAGTTCAATTCTAAAACATTGGGCTCTATCGACTTCCAGAATGTGAACCCACTGAACTGGACAGGTGATAAAGCAACGGATGATCTGATTAACCTGTTGTTGCACAACTACAATATCAAATTCAACGAAGAACTGGGTCGTTACAAACGCGAGAAGTTCAACCTGAGCATTGGTGATGAGCTGCCAGCAGGTGTTCTGAAACTGGCTAAAGTATATCTGGCAAGTAAGCGTAAACTGAAAGTGGGTGATAAGATGGCCGGTCGCCACGGTAACAAAGGTATCGTTGCTAAAATAGTTCGTGATGAAGACATGCCGTTCCTGGAAGATGGTACGCCTGTTGACATCGTACTGAACCCGCTTGGTGTACCTTCTCGTATGAACCTCGGACAGATTTACGAAACTATCCTTGGCTGGGCAGGTGAAAAACTGGGTGTGAAGTTTGCAACGCCAATCTTTGACGGTGCCGCTGTAAGCGAAATCGACGAACTGATACACGAAGCAGGTTTGCCAAACTTTGGCCATACATACCTGTATGATGGAGAAACAGGTGAGCGCTTCCACCAGAAGGCTACTGTTGGTATCATCTATATGATTAAACTGCACCACATGGTTGATGATAAGATGCACGCTCGTTCTATCGGGCCGTACAGTCTCATCACACAACAGCCATTGGGTGGTAAAGCACAGTTCGGTGGTCAGCGTTTCGGTGAGATGGAGGTATGGGCACTTGAAGCATACGGTGCTGCCAACATTCTGCAAGAGTTGTTGACACTGAAATCGGATGACATCATGGGTCGTGCGAAGACTTACGAAGCCATCGTGAAAGGTGACAACGTACCTAAACCTGGTATACCTGAATCATTCAACGTATTGGTGAATGAACTGCGTGGCCTGGGTCTGGAACTGAAATTTGAATAGTTTTCTTTGACTTAAGACATCAAAGGATTTACAACAAAATTTTTAAAAAATACTTCTTTCTTAATATGGCTATTAAAAAGGATAATCGTCCAAAAGCGGGATTTGACAAAATCACCATCAGTCTCGCTTCTCCTGATACGATACTTGACCGTTCGTACGGAGAGGTGCTGAAGCCTGAGACAATTAACTATCGTACGTACAAACCTGAACGTGATGGCTTGTTCTGCGAAAAAATATTCGGTCCTGTAAAGGATTATGAATGCTATTGCGGTAAGTATAAGCGTATCCGTTATAAGGGTATAGTTTGTGACCGTTGTGGTGTTGAAGTAACTGAAAAGAAAGTACGTCGTGAACGTCTGGGCCACATCAAACTGGTAGTGCCTATCGTACACATATGGTACTTCAAGAGCCTGCCAAACAAGATAGGTTATCTGTTGGGCTCAAGCTCTAAAAAACTGGAAAGCATCGTTTACTACGAACGTTATGTAGTAGTACAGGCGGGTGAAGCTGAAGAGCTGATACGTCAGAAACTGAACCTGAAAGATTCAGAGAACACGTACCTGCAACTGCTGACAGAAGACGAGTATCTGGAAATACTGGATAGCGTATCTAAAGACAATCAATACCTGCCTGACGAAGACCCTAATAAGTTCATCGCTAAGATGGGTGCAGAAGCTGTACACACATTGCTGAGCCGTTTAGACCTTGACCAATTGTCTTACGACTTGCGTAATGCAGCTGCAAACGAAACTTCTCAGCAACGTAAACAAGAGGCGCTGAAACGCCTGAGCGTTGTAGAAGCATTCCGTGATGCAAATACACGTGTAGAAAACAGGCTGGAATGGACTGTAATGCAGTACATCCCTGTTATTCCACCTGAATTGCGTCCGTTAGTACCACTGGATGGTGGCCGTTTCGCATCATCAGATCTGAACGACCTGTATCGCCGTGTTATTATCCGTAACAACCGTCTGAAGCGTTTGATAGAAATCAAAGCTCCTGAGGTTATCCTGCGTAACGAAAAACGTATGTTGCAGGAAGCGGTTGACTCTCTGTTTGATAACAGCCGTAAATCAAACGCTGTAAAAGCAGAAGGTGGCCGTGCACTGAAATCACTCTCAGACGTACTGAAAGGTAAACAAGGTCGTTTCCGTCAGAACTTGCTTGGTAAACGTGTTGACTACTCAGGTCGTTCGGTTATCGTGGTAGGCCCTGAAATGAAACTGCATGAGTGTGGTCTTCCTAAAGACATGGCGGCTGAATTGTTCAAGCCGTTCATCATACGCAAACTGATTGAAAGAGGTATCGTAAAAACAGTGAAGAGCGCGAAGAAACTTGTTGAGCGCAAAGAATCTGTTGTTTGGGATATCTTGGAAAACGTACTGAAAGGTCATCCAATATTACTAAACCGTGCCCCAACGCTTCACCGTTTGTCAATCCAGGCATTCCAGCCAAAACTGATTGAAGGTAAAGCTATCCAACTGCACCCGCTCGTGTGTTCTGCGTTCAACGCCGATTTCGATGGTGACCAGATGGCGGTACACGTACCATTGAGCAGCGCGGCTATCCTCGAAGCTCAATTGTTGATGCTGGCTTCTCACAACATTCTGAACCCGCAAAACGGTACGCCGATTACCCTGCCTTCTCAGGACATGGTGCTTGGTCTGTACTACATCAGTAAGGGTAAAAAGAACCTGCCAAACGACCCTGTAAAAGGTGAAGGCATGGCGTTCTACAGCCCTGAAGAAGTTATCATTGCGTATAACGAAGGCCGTGTAGACCTGCACGCATGGATTAAAGTAAAAGTTGACACGCTTAATAAAGAAGGACAACCTGTAAAACAACTGATTGAAACAACGGTAGGCCGTGTAATGTTCAACCAGTTTGTACCAAAAGAAAGTGGTTATGTAAACGCATTGCTGACTAAAAAGTCTTTGCGTGAAATCATCGGTGATATCCTGAAAAATGCCGGTATCCCTAAAACGGTACAGTTCCTGGATGATATCAAAACACTTGGTTTCCGTACTGCCTTCCGCGGTGGTTTGTCGTTCAACATCAATGACCTTACAGTACCTGATGTTAAAGAACAACTGATACAAGGTGCACAGGCTGAAGTTGATGAGGTATGGGAAAACTATAACATGGGTCTTATCACAAACAACGAGCGTTACAACCAGATTATCGATATCTGGTCTCGTGTAGATACCCACGTTACTGAAACACTTATCCGCGAAATGGCGAGTGATAAACAAGGTTTCAACTCTGTTTACATGATGCTTGATTCTGGTGCGCGTGGTTCTAAACAACAGGTAAAACAGCTGGCAGGTTTGAGGGGTCTGATGGCGAAACCACGTCGTAGTGGTTCTTCAGGTTCAGAGATCATCGAAAACCCGATTTTGTCAAACTTCAAAACAGGTCTGTCGGTATTAGAATACTTCATCTCTACCCACGGTGCGCGTAAAGGTCTTGCCGATACCGCCCTGAAAACAGCCGATGCGGGTTATCTGACTCGTCGTCTGGTAGACGTTGCACAAGACGTTGTTATCAATGAAGAAGATTGTGGTACACTGCGTGGTATTGCAACATCTGCACTGAAAGACAATGAAGAAATAGTAGAACCATTGTATGATCGTATCCTCGGCCGTACATCGCTGCACGATGTGTATGATCCGTTGACAGACGAACTGCTGGTAGCTGCCGGTAGCGAAATAACGCAGGACGTTGCACAACGTATTGAAGAAAGCGCTATCGATACAGTAGAAATCCGTTCGGTGCTGACATGTGAGGCGCGTCGTGGTGTGTGCTCTAAGTGCTATGGTAAAAACCTTGCAACGGGCTACATGACACAGAAAGGTGATGCTGTAGGTATCATCGCTGCACAGTCTATCGGTGAGCCGGGTACACAGCTTACACTTCGTACCTTCCACGTGGGTGGTGTTGCGGGCTCTTCTGCAATCGAATCTCAATTGCTGGCTAAGTTCGACGGTACAATCCAGTTCGATGGTCTGCGTACTACAACATTTGTAGATGGCGAAGGCGAAACTATTAACGTGGTTATCGGCCGTACGGGCGAGGTGCGTATAGTAGACGTAGCTAACGATCGTCTGATGATTACCAACAATATTCCTTACGGTTCTCACCTGAAAGTGAAGAACGGACAGAAAATAACGAAAGGTGATGTGATCTGTACATGGGATCCGTTCAATGCCGTTATCGTATCTGAAGTGCCGGGTAAAATCGTACTGGAAAACGTTATCGAGGGTATCACATTCCGCGAAGAGGCCGACGAACAAACAGGCCACCGCGAAAAAGTGGTTATCGAAACAAAAGACAAAACTAAAATCCCTGCTATCCTTGTAGAAGGTAGTAAGGAAACTAAATCATACAACCTTCCGGTTGGTTCACACATCATTGTAGCAGACGGCGACGCTGTAAACAGTGGTCAGGTTATCGTTAAGATACCACGTGTGATGGGCCGTAGCCGAGATATCACCGGTGGTCTGCCGCGTGTAACGGAACTGTTTGAAGCACGTAACCCGAGCAATCCTGCTATTGTAGCAGAGATAGACGGTGTGGTAGCATTCGGTAACGTAAAACGTGGTAACCGTGAAATCATCGTAGAATCTCGCGAAGGTTTGGTGAAGAAATACCTTGTACCACTGACGCGCCACATCATGGTGCAGGATGGTGACTTCGTAAAAGCAGGTACATCACTGTCTGACGGTGCTACAACACCGGGCGACATCCTTTCTATCAAAGGGCCGTTTGCCGTACAGGAATACCTGGTAAACGAAATCCAAGAGGTATATCGTTTGCAGGGTGTGAAGATCAATGATAAACACATTGAGGTGATAGTACGCCAGATGATGCGTAAAGTATCTATCGTTGACCCGGGGGATACTAAATTCCTGGAAGATGATACAGTTGATAAATTCGACTTCATGGTTGAAAACGACTGGATCTTCGACAAGAAAGTAGTAACCGAAGCAGGCGATTCTGATAAACTGCATCCGGGACAGATTGTAACCCTGCGCGAAATACGAGAAGAGAACAGTATGCTGCGTCGTAACGACAGAAAAATAGTAGAATACCGCGATGCGGCACCTGCTACATCTGCACCGTTGCTGCAAGGTATCACCAAAGCATCTCTGGGTACACAAAGCTGGATATCTGCAGCTTCATTCCAGGAAACTACCAAGGTACTTTCTCAAGCCGCTATCAACGGTAAGAGCGATAACCTGATGGGCTTGAAAGAAAACGTTATTACAGGTAACCTGATACCGGCAGGTACCGGTATGCGCGACTTCGACGACATCGTAGTAGGTTCTAAAGAAGAGTTTGAACTGCTGATGGCAAACCGCGACGTACTGCAGTTTGACGAAGAAGAATAGTTTTAAGCTAATCTTACATAATATGCAGAGCCCCTCAACACGAGGGGCTCTGTTGTTTTTATATAGTTCCTGAGTAGTAGATAATTTATCATACCAATTCCACAACAATATCCACACCTGTTGACAACATCTTTACGTCATAATGTTAAAATTATTTGTACATTTGTACAAATTAATTCTTAACCATTAAAACCTTATCACATGGAAAAGTCCTTTGAAGAAAGAGAGGAAATCCAACGCCGATTTGAAGAAGCACGCAAACGCAGCGAAGAAGCCCGAGAACGCCAACAAGCAGGCGAACAGTATGTTTCAGACTTTCGCTATCTGCTGCCCGAAGTATTCACCTCGCTACCCGCCATCCTGTCTGTATCGCTCGATACACTGCAAGAGCAACAAGAGAAAGAAGCCTTTCTGGTAGGTGCGCTCGGTGTGCTCAGTGGTTGTATGCCCAATGTATTTGGCTACTACATGGGCGATGCACTGCGCCCCAATCTGTATTGCTATGTACTGGGACGCTACGGGCTGGGCAAGGGCGTGCTTGGTTTGTGCCGACACCTGGGCGAACCCATACACCAGTATCGCAGGCAACAGGCACAGGACATGCAACGCAGCTACCTGCAGCAGCGCGATGTGTACGAACAGCAACGCAAACTGTACGAGCAGGGCAAGCGTGCCGAACCACCCACACCACCTGCCGAACCCAAAATGCTGCGCCTGTTTATACCCGCCAATAGTACCAAAGCTGCACTCATCATGCAGATGGAACAGAACGAGGGCAGGGGTATCATCTTCGAAACGGAGAGCGATTCGCTGGCAGAGATGCTGCGCAGTGGCGACAACAATTTCAGCGACATACTACGCAAAGCCTTCCACCACGAAACGGTGAGCCTGGTGCGCAAAACCAACCGCGAGGAGTGCGAAATCAGCAGCCCCGAATTCAGCATAGTACTCAGCGGCACGCACGATCAGCTGACAGACCTCATACCATCGGCAGAGAACGGCCTCTTCAGCCGCTTTTGTTACTACATACTACAGGGCACAGACGAGTTTCTCTATCCCTTCCTTGCCATGCGCAACAACCGCAAACCCATCGTTACCAATATGGGCATACTATGGCTGGCAGTGTACAAGCAGCTGGAACTACTGCAGCAACCCATCGAGTTTCGCCTGAGCGATGCACAGCAGCAACGCTTTGCCGCCGCCATGGCCGAACGCAAGCGCGATATACGCACCAACATCAGCGACAAGCTGGATGGCACCATACACCGCATGGGCAACATCTTCTTTCGCATAGCCATGATACTGAGTATGCTGCGCCGTATGGACGATGAACAACCCTACGAGGGCGTCATCACCTGTCAGGACAGGGACTTTGAACTGGCGTTCGACATCAGCGTATGGCTACTGCAATACAGCCTGAAAGTGTTTGAAGAGGTAGAGCCTGTGCAGAGTATAAAACAGACACTGAGCGAAAAGCCCGAATACAGAAGCAAGCAGTCTGAAATAGATGAGTGTTGCAGGCAATACCTTCTTGGCAAAAAGGTAAAGGATATTGCGATAGACTTATTCAGAGGTGCGAAAGTATCTACTGTATATAGTTGGATAAACAGACACTGCCCTAGACGCTGATTGTAGATTACAGAAAATTCCAGGATTCTAGATTTCTAGAATTCTAGAATCTTGGAATTGTATGAAAAATGAGAAAATTGGATTATGCTGTTTGCTTAAGTTTCTCAGCAATAGACTTTAGAACATCTATTACATCTTTAGCTGATTTTTTAAATTCCTTAGTTGCTTGTTCTTTGTTATTTCGGATGTATTCAACAACCTCTTTAGTTAATTCAGCTTTTGCCTTTCTGCGTTCGTCTTTAGATTTTTTTTGTTCTATCTCTTTATATTTTGATAAGAATGGTTCGGGATAGTACTCTTCAAAATCATCCTTAGAAAAGGTTATAAAATGTTCAGCATCCCAAGTAGTAAATTTATCTTTTAGCTTCTGTATATTCTCTTTGCCTGGTGCATCACCATCTGCAATAACCCAAGCTTTCCTATTGTATATAGAGTTAGTATGTATATAGACAAAGAGGCGTAAGAAGTCATCAAATCTTGTTTCCAGTTTTGTTACTCCTCCTGCTGATATAGTCTTAATTTTGTTTAATAGTTCAGGAACAAATACAGGTATTAGCAACTCTTTAATAACCTGTTCAGCTGAAGATTCTTCTAGTATTATATATGCACTATATAAATCAAAGTCATATAGTTCGTAGCCAAGCCGTTCAAGTATTTCCAATCGTTTTTCTGGTGTGTTATCTATTTCTTCAACTGTAGAGGTAGGTATTTTTGTTCTACCTATTTTTACAATTTCTGAACTTGTATAGAATACTTTACTGTTTTCTATACTAGCCAAGTATTTCAATACTATATTAGAATGTGTGGAGATTATAAATTGATTATTAGTTGATTTCTTAGTTATTAATTCTAATAAGTACTTTAATGATTGTGGGTGAATGTCATTCTCGAGCTCTTCTATCAAAAATACCTTATTGTCTTCTGTCAGTAGTATTGCTAATAGCCCTAAGATATTTGCAACACCCTCTCCCATAGACTCAAGATATACTAAGTCTGTATCTGTAATGTATATGCCTACTTTTGTTTGGTTATTCTCACCTGGCAAGTCACCGACTTTGAACCCTAATATTCTTTCACAGTAATAAATAAAGTCTTCATTCCCAGGATGAGAAGCATTAGCTAACTTTTTGATTTTAGCGGGCAGATTTCTGAAATCTTCATCTACGCTGAACGTAGCACTAATGTCACTTGATGAACCATAATATTGTAGTTTCCTTTTTGAGAAAAATGGATAGATGTGATTTTTTTTATCCTCACTGTCATGAAGCCCGTCGAACTTACGTTTTGGAATTCTAAATTCATCGTACGTTACTATTTCATAGGCTCCTTTCTCCGGTTTGTTAATAAAACTTTGATCTGATGCAACTATACAAAACTTCTTTTCATTTTTATCCTCAACCTCAAATAGTATTCTCAATGGATTGGTTGTGATTTCTGGTATACTGGAATTTCCATTATTATACTTATAAAATATTTTATAACCTTCCCTTACAGTTAACTCTAATGCAATATATCCCTTATCTCTAGTTTTCCTGATATCAAAAGATTGAATGTTGTGTGGGGAGTTTTGTAGCTTTTGGATACACTTAAGTAGTGTGCTTTTTCCAGAATTATTATGACCTATGATAATATTGATGTTTTTTGAAAACTCAATTCTTGCATTTTCGAAGCTTCTAATATCTTTAATATCTAATTGTTGAATATACATTTCTATGGTGTTTTAGTATTATAAATGTAAACAGCTTTCTTAGTTTTTCAGAATATTCCAATTCTAGAATTCTAGAAAGTTGGAATTCTGGAAAATGAGAATCTTAGAATATGATAGCCCCGTGTTATCTTGAGGTTGCTTCGTACCTCGCCCCGAAGTATCGGGATGTATCACAATGACGTGAGTGTATACCCTTGCTATTGACAATAAATAATGAACGATTATATTTGTATCAACTTCACATCATTAATCCTATAATCACAAATATGGAAGAACAATACCCTCAGTTAGTTGACAGATTGCAGTCTACCTTCATTGATATGTTGGTTATCATTGTCCTGATGTTTGTCTTTACGGGTGTGCTTGATAGCTTTGATAATACGCCTGAGTGGGTTACCATTACTATGTGTTACAGCTTACTCCTCTACGAGCCTGTGTGTACGGCTTTCGGCTGCACGCTGGGCAATTATGTAAAAAGAATACGTGTCCGCCGTGTTTATGATACTACGAAAAGGATTAATATTTTTCAGGCAATCAGCCGTTATTTTTTCAAGATATCCTTAGGTTGGGTTTCATTCCTCACCATTCATAGCAATCCTAAAAGGAGGGCTATACATGATATGATTTCAGGTAGTGTAATGATAAAACTGTAAAATCATGAGCCATAATAAATTATCATCTGCCCGAATAATACTGATGGGGCAGTTAATGGTTAATCTGCCTGTACTAGCTGTTATCATTATCACTGTATTGATACTAAAACAAGTTGGCTTGAGCTGGAATTTTGGAGTACTGCTTTCCTATGTTGTTGGTTGGTATGTTTGGGGCAGGCTGATAGAAAAATGGAAGCATTGGGCATTGAACAAGGGTGTAGAAAGAGAACGCCTGTATAAACTCGGTATGCTCGGTTTACTCAATTTTTACAAACACAGAATATTTAATGATTAGTTAGTGTGTTGTATATTAATGAAACTCAACCCGATAAGCTAGGTTTGGTATAAAGCCTGTTTGGTACACGGTTTTTACGATGCCGCTGCGTTTGTCGAAGAAGGAGTAAAAATAGTTCTTACGGTCGAAGATGTTTTGTGCATCAAACTGGATGCTGTGGGTAGCACGCCTGCGGTTGAACTTCAGGTAAATACTGCCATCTATCCGCTGATAGGGTTTGCTTTGCGATGTGTATATCTGCCCCGCATAATACACCGTTTTGCGTTGTGCCACAGAGCTTGCCACATCTATCACACTCTCGCGCAGTCCGCCGCTGTAGAGGAATTTACCGTTTACACCCAGTGTCGTTTTGCCGCTTTTATTCAGCCTGAATTCTTTGCCACCCAATACATTTGCCTGATACCCGCGATTGAAAAGTGTATTGTATTCCTGCCCCGCATAGGTAGTGTATAGCGAACGGAACAGTGAACCTGTAGCCAGCAGGTAGTAGCCATTGTTCAGCGGGCGTTCTATGCTCATATCTATACCATAGTTGCGCCCTGTGCCTGTGCTTACCAGCGGCTTGGTATCGAGGAGTGAATAAGTGTTCTCTGCATTGATGATGGAGAAGCTGCTCGCACTGTCTGTCTCCACAGGTATGTTGTACAAGTATTGGTAATACACCTCTGTTTTGAAACGCATCTTGAAAGGCAATGGCCTGTCGTAGCCGAGTACTATGTGTGTGGCACGCAGCAGGTCGAGGCTTTTGTTGGGGTAGGTGATGGTGCTGCCCTGTGTGGCATTGCTATACAGGTAGGTAGATATATGGTCGGGCTTGCTGTGCATACCTGCGGCCAGTGTTACGGTGTTCTTGCCCGCATTATAACTGAGCGATGCACGTGGTTCTATGCTGTATCTGTTATTGAGCGCATAGTAAGATGCATGTACGCCACCCGTGGTTGTCAGGTGTTGGCTCACCCTTGTTTTCCATTGTGCATATGCCTGATAGTATTGTGTGCTGCCACTGCTTTTTATCAGTGTCTTCCATACTTTCGCGCCCTGGTCAAAGAGGTTGTCGTCTATATCAAAAGACAGCATCTGTGCTATAATACCCGTGCGGAAGGTGTTGCGGCTGTTCAGCTTGTTGTTATACATCACTGTTGCACGCAGGGCGGTATTGCTTGCGATGGATTTTTGTGTTGGTATCTCTACGTAGTTGGCAGATGGGTTCAGCGTGTCCACATCGGTCTTGGCATCGTCGTAAGAAGCAGATACAATGGTTTTGATATACGCATGTTTGTTGATGAAGTATTGATGCGCAACACCACCCACAGCCAGTGTGCCATAGCCCCTTAGTTTGAAGTTGGGGTTATCATCCGTCCACTCGGTACTGTCTTGCACAGGGTCTTTGGTAGCCACGTTGTAGCCCCACAACCCGAATGCCGAAAACGTACCTGCTTTCTTGGTAGGGAAATTGAGTTTGAAAGAACCATCCTGATAAGTGGGCAACACACCGCCGAGGTCGAAGTAATCTTTGAGCAGTGTAAGGGTAGAGTAGCGATAGTTGATAAGGTAAGAAGCCTTGCCGCCTTTTTTAAACGGACCTTCCGTTGCAGCCTCTACACCCAGCGTACCCAATTGAAAACTATGCTCTGCACGCTCTGTATTACCATTGCGAAACTGTAAATCGAAAGCACCAGAAAGGGCATTGCCTATCTCGGCAGGGAAAGCACCTGTGTAGAAGTCGGACGTACCAAGTGTACTGGCACTGAGCATGCTCACCGCACCGCCCGATGTACTGAGGCTGGCAAAGTGGTTGGGGTTGGGTACTTCAATACCTTCCAGTCGCCACAATACACCTTTGGGAGAATTGCCACGCACCACAATGCCATTCTCCATATCGTCGTTGTTAGACACACCCATAAAGTTCTGCGCCATACGTGCAGGGTCTGATACCGATGCTGCAAAGCGTTTGGTTTCCTCTACCGAAAAAGAACGTGCGCTGACGGTGGCAAATTCGTTCTGTGCTTTGTTGCGGTCTTTATTGGCGCTTACGCTTACTTCCTTCAGGTTGGTATAGTTTTCTGTCAGGGAGATGTTCAGTTCCAATTCCTTGCCCGATGTTACCAGCACCTCGCTTGCCGTACGTGTTTCATATCCCGTCATCATAAACTGGAAAGACTGCCTGCCAACGGGTACGGCCTGCAATACATAATAACCATTGCTATCGGTCATGGCGTTTTTCTGCTTATCAGCCAGCAGCAATATCACCACACCCTCTATCGGTTTCTTAGACTCTGCATCTACCACCTGCCCGCGGATGTTTTGCATCAGCACATTTGTTTGTGCTACGGATAGTACAGGTGCCAGTATTATGAATAGTATGAGTATGTATAAACTTCTGTGCATGCAAACGATGTGTAAGCCTTGTTAACCAAAAACTTTGCCAAAAATAAGACAACATAACCTGCAAGAAGTTTAAGAGCCATTATCGCAGTGCTTTATTAGCAATGTTCAGTAAAGGAATGTCTACCGTAATACCTGCGTTGAATACACTCATAGGTTGTACAATGGTTGTGATGGTATTGTTTTTGTAAAACAGCTTAGGCGTCATGCGCCAGCCTGCCAATATACTGATGGGGAGTTTGGGTATGCCAATAGCCAGTTGCGCCCCCGGAGATAATATGCTTTCCAGCCTTATTTGTTGTTGCAAGTTGTTAGTAGTACTATTCTCCAGCCTGTATGCCACAATGCCGCCAATATCTACCAGCGTTACATAAATGCCTACCGCACCGCCAATCTTCTTGCTGATGGCTGTATTAAAGCCTATACCAATGGGTGCATATACACCACGCATATATAAGCCACTGCTGTTGAAGTCCCAGTTATATCCTACATAGGCATTCACCGCAATATTATAAGCTGCTTTCTGCTTGATGGAATAACTGCCTGCGGGTAGTGCTGCCGCTTCTATTGCATTCTCTACTTCTTCTGGTGTTTGTGCCTTAGCTGCTGTAGCTATGAAGTTGCCATATTTCAGGATGGCTGTCAGTGCTTTGGTGCTATTGCTTTCAGGTTTTGTTACACAGAGCTTTTGCAATGCCTCACTTACAGGCTTGCCTGCGGTGCGCAGGTTGGCAGCTTTTATAACAGCCAATGTCTGTTGCTTACCAATAGCAGCCTCGGTTATGTTGTAAATGTTCAGTATAGCAGGACTGTAGTTTCGGGTATATGTATTCACATACAGTTGCATCGAGTTTTCTGCAATAGTGAAATAAGGGTAGCCTTTCAGGCATGGCAATACTTTTGTGGCAATGTCCATACCATAACTCATCATGGCTGCTACATTGTTCAGGTAGGCAGCTATTGTTTGTGTGTTATCGTCTTTATTTTTAGATACACTCTTTATCAGCGCACCCACATCATTTGCACTTATGTCCGAGCCATGACTCTGATAAGCAATCAGTTCTTTTTGCAATACCTGGGTGTTATTTGCTAGCCACACAAAGTTTTCGAACATAGCTGCCAGTGCTTGTGCATTGTCTGCATACAATTTCATATACTCGCACATGCTGGTTGTTTTTCCATTGCAGGTAAAGCTGATGTCTTTAGCCCGTTCGTACACAAGGCCCAGAAACAAACGGAAACGAATATCATCCTGCAACATTTCAGTCAGTTGTTGCATACTTATCCATTCATCGCTGTAAAGGTGTATAGATGTGGCAATTAGGTTCAGTACTCTGAATGCCTGGTGCAGGTTAGGGTCTGTAATAGCAGTTTCTCCGGCTATTGATGTACGTATTATTATATTATAAGTGTGTGTAAGCCTTTGGTTGGTGGCAAGGCTCAGTATGTTGGCATAGCGTATAGCAGTGCGTATTTCGGGTAACTCTTTCAATATAGCCTCATATTGTGGCAGGTTGAGCGTATTGTTCAAGTTAGGGAGCAAATTGTTCAGGTCTGTATTAAATGCATTTTGCAAGGTTTGCAACAGCTCTGCATATCGGTATGTTTCTACCGTATTCAACACATTGGTAGTAGTGGGAAACAACGTGCCGCACTCAGGGTGTTTATTCAATGTCTTCTTCATCTGGCTGAAAAAAGCTGCGTTCAGTTCCTGTTTTCCCCGCTTGATAAGGAAACGAGCCATACCATCTGCAAGGTTGGTGATATTGAATGATGGCGTTATAGACCCGCCAACAATGGGGAATTGAGGTTCATCTGTTATCAGGACGTTATCACTACCAACTGGCAACAGTGGCGCTATATAGGGATTGTCTTTAAATGAGTCAATTATCTGCTGTGTATATACTTTTTCTGTTTCTGTGTTGAATGAGGTATATCGCATCAGTATTCTTGCAGCAGGTATAAAATCTTTTCCACCGGCAAATCTTGCAATATCTGTTCTGTTGTTTGCAGATAGGGCTTTGCGTAGCGCATATGCATCTTCAAAATTATTGGCGTAGAGTGTAGCCGGCAATATGCAGATGATGGCAATTATAAATAAGTAACGCATAAATCTATTTTTCAGAGGATGTGTTAAAATACTGTTTTTAAATAATATACATCTGGTATTGTATGCTGTAATACTATTAGCCATATAGTAACATAGTGCTTTAATAAAATAATTCTAAACAACATTTGCGCAATTAAACGGTTGCACATATATTTGCAAACAAACGGTTGCAGAATGATATTGTAACCACTGTTATCAAGCAAAATGAGAAGAGATATTTTTCAGGCAATAGCAGACCCCACACGCAGAGCCATCATAGCACTGATAGCCCTGCAGGCAATGACACCCAATGCACTGGCAGCACACTTCAGCATGACGCGGCAGGCGGTGTCTAAGCACCTGCAGATACTGGTAGAGTGCGAGGTGGTGGAGCAGACACAAAAGGGCAGAAAAATCTATTATCAACTGGAAATAAAGAAAATGAAAGAGATAGATAATTGGCTGGAGCAGTTCCGCAAGCTGTGGGAAGACCGCTACAACCAGCTCGACGAAGTATTAACCACCTTAAAACATAAAAAGAAATGAGCATGAATTTAATGATGGATTTCGTTGTTGATAAAAGCAATAACACCATCACCGTAAAAAGAGAATTTGCAGCCGAACTGCCGCTAGTGTGGGATGCCTATACCAAGAGCGAGATACTGGACCAATGGTGGGCACCCAAACCATGGAAGGCACGCACCAAGACGATGGACTTTCGCGAGGGTGGGCACTGGCTCTATGCTATGGTAGGCCCTAATGGCGAGGAGCATTGGGCTATAGCACAATACAAACACATAACACCGCAGCAAAGCTTTGTGGCTGTAGATGCGTTTACAAATGCCGAAGGCGTGGTGGAAACAAACATGCCGCAATCTACCTGGAATGCAAGCTTCAAAGCAGCAGGGGAACACAGTGTGGTAGAATTTGTAATACAGTATGGCGACCTTTCTCAACTGGAGGCTACCATCAAAATGGGCTTCAAAGAAGGCTTGTCTATGGCTATGGAAAACCTCGACCAGATATTTGCATCAAAAAAATAAAAACAATCATAAATATGGAAAACCAATTCACGAAAGTTGCAATCAGCGCAACGGTAAACGCACCTGTGGCAAAAGTTTGGGACAAATGGACTACACCCGCAGACATCATGCAATGGAACACAGCATCGCCCGACTGGCATACTACACGTGCAGAAAACGACCTGCGTGTGGGCGGTTCGTTCCTATCGCGTATGGAGGCTAAAGACGGTAGCTTCGGTTTCGACTTTGCAGGTGTGTACGATGCTGTAGAGCCACACAAACACATTGCATACACAATGGGTGATGGCCGTAAGGTAACGATAGACTTTACAGCCGATGGCGATACTACAAAAATAGACAGTGTATTTGACGCAGAAACCCAGAACCCGATAGAAATGCAACAAGCAGGCTGGCAGGCTATACTGGATAATTTTAAAAGATACACAGAGCAGTAATACTGTATCAATTAACAAAGCGCATCTATATAAGGTAGTCCCTATACGGATGCGCTTCTTATTTTATGTAAACTGTTTATTTCCTTTCCAGCATATAACGCCATACAGCGGCACTCAATACACCACCCAGTATCGGTGCCAGTATAAACAACCATAGCTGGCTGATGGCAGCACCACCAACTATCAGCGCAGGGCCTATACTTCTGGCAGGGTTTACGGAAACACCTGTTACAGGTATGCCCACAATATGAATCAGTACCAGGCTGAGGCCGATAGACAAACCTGCAAAACCACCGTGTATGTTTTTGGTAGATGTAGAACCCAGTATCACCATCAGGAAGATAAATGTAAAGACCACCTCTGCAATAAAGCCCGACATCATGCTATACTTGCCCGGAGAATATTCTGCAAAACCGTTTTGTCCAAGTCCGTTTACTGCAACATCATAACCTGCCTTGCCCGATGCAATCATGTACAACAAGCCCGCACCCAACAATGCACCAACAACCTGTGCGCCGATATACATCAGTGCTTCAGATGTTTTCATTCTGCCTGCTACTACCATAGCGATAGAAATAGCCGGGTTGATGTGACAGCCCGATATATGCCCTATAGCGTATGCCATAGCCACAACAGACAAGCCGAATGCAAATGATATACCCAACAGGCCAACACCTGTCACGCCATCTGCACCTGCAATAACAGCACTGCCACAGCCCATCAGCACCAGTACCATCGTACCGATACATTCTGTCACAATCTTAGAAAAATTGGTTGTCTCCATATAGTTTGGTTTTTAATTACAAACAAATTAGGCTTTGTTTTTATGTAATCATAGGATTTGGGTAAATAGATAACATAGCAGAGACCTTTAGTTTCTGTGTAATTGCAATACAGTAAATACTTTCGCGGGAATAACTGTGTGGGGTAGTGTAGTAGTTATTCTACAGTGGGGGGAGTCTTTGGCTGAGTAATGTTTAACTCAATTTTCTATTCTTGTTTTATTAATACTACAAAAACGCTGTAGAAATGAAATGATGTTATGTGTTTGTAGTATTGTTTTAAGGTCTTTTTTGCGTACTACTTGTAATTGAAACACTTTTAGTAATCTGAAGATTCTTTATTAGTAGGATTAAGAAAAAACCTTGATAAATCTTCTGGTAATTTTGAGTAAAATTTTATTTTTTGAATAAGATCTAATGAGCTATTATCAGCATTAGTAAATTTAATGTTACTGTAATATTCAAATTGCTGTTTAGCAAAACAGTATAGTTCATAATTCGCTGAACGTTCTTTCTTAAGGTTTAATGCATTAATAATGTTAAGGTCATTTATTTTATCTGCAAGGTATTTTGTCGAAAAGGAAAAATCTTTTTCGCTGACAAGACTGGCGTATAAATAGCTTCTGAATAAATAACACAACAAACTATTAAACCCTTTCCAATTCTCTAGATATACTTCTTCAGTTACGTCCAATAGTTTTGATGTATTTATTATTTCATTTTTATATTGAGTATAATCTTTTTTGTATGGGAATATATTATTCCAATTATTTAAAATGTCACTATCGCCAAATAATACTTTGCTTTCCTTAATTATATGCAATAAAAATAGGCTTCCGTCTAAACACATCTCATTTAAACGTGATAGGGTGTACACTGAAAAGTTTATATGGTTAACTGAATATGATTTAAATCTCGTGTCAGTAATTTGTAGAATGTCTATATCAGATTTTGTTTCATAATCACCTCTGCTATAACTGCCAAATAATATTAAATGGCTGTAATTACCTCGGACGAATTTGTTTATGTCACTAAACTGTATGGTTGTCATCAAGTTTATTTATAAATTTTTCTAAGAAGAATCGGTATAAGAACTGCATACCAAAAAATTCCTATTGTTTGGCAAAGAGTGAGGATAAACAAATCTAATTCATTGCATGTTTTAAATGAGTTATTTGCTCTAAAAAAAATTGTCAAAGATTTCCACAAACAGTTTATGTATATATTATCAGACAAACAAACTTGTACACCATTTAATTCATATGTAATTGATGAGAAGTATTTAATGTAAATGCTAAAAATTACAATAATAACACTCGCTATATAAATAAGTCTTTGTAAAGATGTTCCTCCCTTTGTTAGTATTATATTCAAATACTTTCCAGAAATTGGTATTAGTTGTTTGCCTCTTTTAAATAAACTGTAAACAAAATTTTCCTTTTTACATTCAAACATATCGTTAGGATGTCTAAATCTGTCTATTAAAAAAGTTAATTCAGCTTTTTTAAGATGATATAAACTCTCGTCTACATAAATTGAATTGTATGCACTAGTATTTGATCTATATACAGTTTTTGTAAGATTAAAATGATTGTATTTGTAATGGCGAAGGCTTTTATTTATATCATCAATATCGGCGTGATTATTTGAAATGTTATGATTGAGATGATTCAAAGATTTAAAAAAACTATTTGGGGCAATTTCAGTTTTATCGAAGTAGGTGTTTATTGCGCTGCAATTTGAAAATTCACTTCTATCGAAATTGCATTCATGAAATCTTGAATTCATAAAATCACAAGAGTTAAATATGCAATTCTCAAATCGTACATCTTTAAATTCAATTGAGCCTAGAAAACAGTCATTAAAGTAACACCTACGAAATGTCATTTTCTCTATTACATTTGCTTCCTTTTTACTTTCGATAAAAAAAGCACACATTTTAAATGAAACATTATTAATTGTTCCATTTTTATATTGAATGTCGATATTTTTATTGTGAACTAAAAAAGATTCATATGAGTTAGTTCCTGTTTTTTCGAACTCTTTGTATGCATTTTTATGTTGTAGAACTGAATTTTCAGTGGGATAGGGAATTTGATATGTAGCTCTGCGAATGTCTTTATCAAAGTTGTTTGATTTCTTAGATTGTTCAGTTGTTTCCATCATTGGCGGTTGTAATGCAATAATACTTAATGTTTGTTTTATTGCTTAGTTAAGGGCATAGATTATTTATCTTAACAACCTCCCTGCACGCAATCACCTGTTTTATCGTTATATTTATAACAACACTCATTACGTATGCGCTTCCATCTGAAACCTATATTATACTTTTCCATCGGCCTGTCTGTTGGCGTTGGGGCTTTTCTCATGCAGTCGTTCAGGGAAACGGGCAAGGACGAGGGTACGGTGCAGGTAAAGGAAGACGGCAAACTGCAATACAAATGGTATCAACCAGAGATACCCAAGAACCTCACATTTGCAGGCGAGCGTGTACCACTGGAGCGTTGGGAAGTACGCGAAAGGCTGGAGCGTGAAATGATTATCAACTATTACATGCATGGCACTACGCTCTACATACTGAAGCTGACTACACGTTTCTTCCCTATGATAGAGCAGAAGCTGAAAGCCAACGGTGTGCCTGAAGACTTTAAGTATCTGTGTGTGGCAGAGAGTGCTTTGCAGAATCAGGTATCAGCCGTAGGTGCTTCGGGTTTCTGGCAGTTTATGAAAGATACAGGTCCGCGCTACGGGTTGGAGGTGAATGCTGATGTAGATGAGCGTTATCACCCTGCTAAAGCTACAGAGGCGGCAAGTGCATACCTGAAAGAAGCCTATGGCAAGTTCTATAGCTGGACGGCTGCTGCTGCATCGTACAACTGCGGTATGGGTGGCTATAGCAAGCATGTAGTGTATCAGCAGAAAAGCAATTACTACGACCTTGCACTTCCCGAAGAAACGAACCGTTATGTATTCCGCATACTGGCACTGAAAATATTGCTGAGCGATGCCAAATGGTATGGCTACAATATTAACGGTCCTGAAGCATTCAAGCCTATCAAGACACGTACACTGACGGTAGATACTACGGTTAAAGACCTGGCAAGGTTTGCCCTCAGCAATGGCAGCAGCTATAAAATGCTGAAGCTGTTGAACCCGTGGTTGCGTTCGCATGTACTGCCTGCTAAGGCTGGTAAGACTTATGAAATAGAATTGCCCATAGCGAATTGATAAGTTCGAAATACTAATTTCTAAATCCTAAAGGGTAATACGCTTTAGGGTTTTTCATTTGTGGGGGTTAGCATTAGTATTTCGGTTTTATGCAATTAGGATTTAGTATTTAGCTATTAGAAATTAACCAACGGTTTTGTAGCTTTAAGTAAAACCAAAGGCTATGCGTAAGGTTATTGCCATATTGCCACTCGTATTCACCTCTCTGTTGGTGTATTTCCTCTCCAAGCCAATGGGTAGCATACCTGCACTCGGCAAACTCTTAGACCCTGTAGTGGGTTGCTGGGCAAGTGCTGAATCTGTCAACAAGAACTATAACAACAAGCTGCAATTAGATGGGCTGAAAGAGGGCGTTATCGTGTCGTTCGACGACAGGCTGGTGCCACACATCAAAGCAGGTAACGATTACGACCTGTATTACACACAGGGTTATCTGCATGCATACTTCCGCCTGTGGCAGATGGATTTGCAGACACGTGCAGCAGGTGGTAGGGTTAGCGAAGTGTTGGGAGATAAGGCATTGAAATTTGACCGTACACAACGTCGCAAGGGTATGGTGTATGGTGCAGAGCAATCGCTGAAGGCAATGGAAGCAGACCCACGCAGCAAGCAAATGCTCGATGCATATACAGCAGGTATCAATGCTTATATCAATACTTTAAGCTTCAAGACATATCCTTTAGAATACAAGCTTGCAGGTTTTGAACCCGAACCGTGGACAAACCTGAAAAGTGCATTGCTACTGAAATACATGGCCGATGACCTGACAGGCTATACAGAAGATATTGCCCTGACTGTATTGCGAGATATGCTGAGCCCCGAAGAGTTCGCAGCACTGTATCCTGAAAGATTGAATGGAGTAAACCCTGTGATACCACACGATAGCATCAGGCAGACTGCAAGTTTATCAGCACCTGTAGTGCCTGCAGATAGCATAGCATGGGCACATCTTACAGCTACAGATTTTGAAGTAGAGGAAGAAGGTAAGGGTAGTAATAACTGGGTGCTGGGTGGAAGCCGTACCAAGAGTGGTAAACCTATTCTTTGCAACGATCCGCATCTGGGGCTCAACCTGCCGTCTTTGTGGTACGAGGTACAGATGACAGCACCGGGTATCAATGTATATGGTGTATCACTACCTGGCTCTCCGGGTGTTATCATTGGCATCAACGATAATATATCATGGGGCTTTACTAACAACTATCGCGATGTGAAGGACTTCTATGCCATACGACCTGTATCTGCAACTACCTACAAGTTTGCAGGCAAGGAACAACCTTACATAAACAGGATAGAAAAGATAAGCATCAAAGGCAAGCCCGATTATTATGATACAGTAAAGTACACCGTGCAGGGCCCTGTTATGTATGAAGAAATATTTCACGGTCCGGGTGGGTTGAAGAAACCGATAGCTGTAACATGGATGGCACACCGACCAAGCAATGAAGTACTGGCACTCTATATGCTGAACCGTAGTGGTAATTATTATGAGTACGTAGCTGCCATACACAACTTCCTGTGCCCTGCACAGAATATGATATATGCAGACAGGCACGGAGATATAGCACTTTGGGGGCAAGGACAGTTCATCAACAAATGGCGCGGACAGGGCAGGTATGTAATGAATGGTGCAGACAGTGCTACACTTTGGGGGCAGAACATACCTGTGGCTGAGAACCCACATGCACACAATCCTGCACAGGGCTATATAGCATCTGCCAACCAAACAGTAACAGACACTACCTACCCGTATTGGTACAATGGTTATTTCTACGAGTTCCGCGCATGGCGGATAAACGATGTACTGCGTAATACTAGGAATGCAACGGTAGAAGATATGTTTGCCCTGCAAAATGATGTGTATAGTGTGCTGGCATCAAACGTATTGCCTGTTATGCTTACACATATTACACCCAACGAAATAACAGACAAGGAACGCAATTACCTGAACATGCTTGGCAGTTGGGACTACAGATTGATGGCAGAGAGCAAAGCAGCAACGGTGTTTCAGGTGTGGTGGACGAACTTCTATGCTGCATTATGGAGCAAACGCTTTGGTAAAATTCCTGACCAGTTAAAGCCATCGCCAGAACGTACCATGCAATTACTGAAAGAAGAAAGTCCGTACTTGGGTAATATAAAAGATGCTGCTATTGCCAGCCTGCGCAATAGTATAGATAGTCTTGAGAAATTGAAGAAATCAGACAGGCTGGAATGGTACAAGGCAAAGAACACTTCTGTAAAACACCTTACTAAATTGGCACCGTTCAGCTATACAGATTTGAAGATAGGCGGGTGGGGCAATACGGTAAATGCTGCCAAGACAGACCACGGGCCATCGTGGCGTATGGTGGTGCAGATGGGTGATGCCATTGAAGCCTATGGTGTATACCCCGGTGGACAATCGGGTAATGTGGGTAGTAAGTACTATGCTACTTTTTTGGATAAATGGGTGAAGGGAGAATACTATAAGCTGAGTTTCTACACTGCTGATGCAAAACCTGCAGCAACATACACTTGGAGCATTAACCCTAAAAACAAATAAGCTATGAAACAGACATTCATCGTATCGGTTATTATCGTAGTGCTCGGGTTAATCTTCTCATTGTTTATGAGTGGTATGTGGATAGCGGTTGTATTGCCACTGGTGATAATGGTAAGTATGCAGATACCTGGCAGGCGTGCATTTGGTGCCGGGTTTATTGGTGTAGCATTTCTATGGCTTGTGTTGATATTGATAAAAGATGTACCTAATCATCATATACTATCATCTCGTATGGCAGGATTATTAGGCTTGCCTAACAGTGCAATGTTTATTCTTGTAAATGTTTTGTTAGGCGGATTGATAGGTGGGCTTTCGGGATGGAGTGGTGCTGTGTTGAATAAGGCTTTTAGAAAATAAGGTTGTATTATTGTTCACAAACTATTGAAATGAAAAAACTATTACACCTAAAACATTGGCAGCTTTTTCTACTATTAATATCCGGTCCTGTTATAGTGTTTTTTCTAACCTTTGTGATGATTGCATCAGGTTCTTTTATTAGTTGGATGTTGATGATGGTGGTTCAGTTGTTAGCGTTTGCAACTATGTCTGTATTTTTCTTTTGGATATACACATTGGCAATAAATCTTAATCGCAAACTACCCGATGCAATGCCTATGAATATTAAGAAATTCAAGGTGCTTTGGGCAATCCCATTATTATACATTGTGCTCATGTATACATTCATGATTTTTGCTTTCCCATCCATTACTAAAGGGAATGAGTTTAATCCATCAATAATTTTGTTGATTATACCATTACATTTCTTTTCGATGTTTTGTATTTTCTATTGTTTGTACTTTGTTGCAAAGTCTCTGAAAGCAGTAGAATTACAACGAAAAGTTTCATCAGGGGATTATATTGGTGAATTCTTTACACTTTGGTTTTTCCCGATAGGAATATGGTTTATTCAGCCAAGAGTAAATAAGTTATTTGCAGAAGATAATGTAGACGTAAACTACTAATTGTGATATTTTTGCAGTCATCATGCCCATACGTATTCAGCGATATATAGCTATTCTCTCTGTTGTTCTGTTTTTAGGAAAGCTATGGGCTTGGTATCTTACACACTCCGTTACCGTACTTACAGATGCGTTGGAAAGTACCGTGAATGTAATAGCGGGTTTCATAGGTTTATACAGCATTATCCTGTCTGCCAAGCCACGTGATATAGACCACCCATACGGGCATGGTAAGGCAGAGTTTATATCGAGCGCAGTAGAAGGCTCATTGATATTTATTGCGGGCTTGATGATTATCTACGAAGCCATCGACCAGTTGATACACCCCAAGCCACTGCACAAGCTGGATGTGGGTATATATATAGTAGCCGCAACAGGTATTCTCAATTTCTTTATAGGTACGTATGCGGTAGCACAGGGCAAGAAACAACGCTCGCTGATACTGGAGAGTGCGGGCAAGCACCTGCGGGTAGATGCTTATTCAACCTTTACAATTGTTGTGGGCCTTGCGCTCATCATGTTTACCAAAGTGCAATGGCTGGATAGTGCAGTTGCTATTGTTATTGCCATCATTATACTGGTAACGGGTTATAAACTGGTGCGCCGCAGCCTGTCGGGCATTATGGACGAGGCAGATATGCAATTGCTGAATGATGTAATAGCCTACCTGCAAACAAACCGCCATGCACAGTGGATAGACCTGCACAACCTGCGTGTAATGCAGTATGGTGATGTTATGCATCTTGATGCACACATGACACTGCCATGGTACTATACGGTAAAAGATGCCGATGCCGAGATACACGTACTGGAAGAAATGATTAAGCAGCACTTCGATAACAAGGTAGAAGTGTTTGTACACATAGATGCCTGCCAGCCCTACCAATGCAAGCTATGCGCAGTAAAGGACTGTCCGCACAGGCAATCGCCATTCATTGCCCAACATGAGTGGAACAGAGAAAACGTCTGGTACGATTCTAAGCACGGGAAGGAGTAGAACCGGGATTAATTTGATTTAAGGATTTACCTTGTTTCAGTCTGTTTCAGTGTTTCACAATCTGTGGACTGAAACAGTGAAACAAATGAAACACAGTAGTTGTGTTAATAATACCATTCCGTGATGGTGTACAGATGTACAATTTGTATATTAGATTATGCTTAAGATACTTGAAAAGATACTTGGGGTAATATCGTATACAATAATATCAGTGATAGTATTATTAGTACTGTTTGTTGGATGGTGGTGGGTTGAAGGTAAATACAATTATTGGAGAAATTATTCTTATAAACCCATAAAGAAAAAAGCTGTATCACTTACTAAAGTATTTGATGATAAGAGAATATATTATACTAATGCGTGGGGCTATTTCAGAAGAGGTTGTTTTGTTTTTTATAAAGAAACCAATGATGTAAGCAAACGTTATAGGGTGTTCTATTATATGGATGATGATACTATTAAACTACAATTAATTCATGGATATCATTTTGAGGTTTTTAATCAGGATTTCAACACTAATATAAAATGTGATAGTTCCATAAAAGTAGTAGAGTTGTCTAAATACAATGATACATTAGTGAATGTAGCTTATACTGTCTGGAATATAAGAGATACAGTATACAACGAACATTTTACTGTGCGACAATTATTTCCAGTTAATAATCCGTTTGCATTTTTCAGTAGCATTACAAAGATTGTTGATGAATATAAGATAGCATCGATATCCCATGATGAGGATAATTTATGCATGGTATTATCTGATTATTATGAGCTTTACTATATGCCAAATCTGAATGATGAGAGTAGCCGCAAAGCTTTCTTAAAACGTATATATTGTGAATATGAAACAATTGAACAAATAGCAAAGGGTTGGTATCTCATTAAATTACGTGAGCCTTTAGACTTTGGGTAGTTAATGCTGTTTCACTTGTTTCACCGTTTCAGACACGGTATTGTGAAACACTGAAACAACATGAAATAAGATTGCTTAGATTTTCGGTAGTGTATATATAACCAGTTGCTGCATTTCTTCTTTCATTTCTTCCATCTCTGCATGTGCTGCTTCTGATGCTATGTTGCGGGTGAAACCATTCTTTTCCAGCATGCGCCTTGAGCTTGCATTGTCTTTGTGGGTGAAGGCATGTATCATGGGCAGGTTCATCACTTCAAAACCATATTTCACTGTCGCTTGTAAGGCTTCGCTCATTAGCCCTTTGTTTTGGTGTTCTGTCAGGATGGCATAGCCTACCTCCCAACTGTCCTCAGTGCCTTGCATAGTCCACAAACACATACTGCCTATCATCTGGTTGGTGTCTTTATCAGCAATGGTCCAAGCTACACTTTTGTTATCGCGTGCATAGCTTCGCATACGTTCTATGATAGCCTGTGTTTCTTCCAGATTTTTTGGTCGAGCGTTTGGGATGTATTTATTCATCTCCTCATCTGCACGGATGATGAAGTATGGCTCTGTATCATCCATACTCATTTCGCGCAGTACCAATCTTTCGGTAGTCAGTACAGGAAACGGATTGAAATTGAGGTGTATCATAGTAGATGGTATTATAATGCTGTTACAATCAACTCCCGCTCTCATACCCCGTATCTACCAACCAGTTGCCGCTATCGGCAGCGGCGGTAGCCAGTTCATCGCAGCGATTGTTCATAGGGTTGTTGGCATGACCTTTTACCCATACAAATTTTACACGGTGCTTATTGTGGTACTTCAGGTATTCCTGCCACAGGTCTACATTCTTCACATCTTTCCAGCCCTTCTTTACCCATCCCCATATCCAACCCTTATCTATGGCATTTACCACATAGCTGGAATCGCTGTAGATAACTACATCAAGTCCATCACGCGTCAGGGTTTTCAATGCCACTACCACTGCCATCAGCTCCATGCGGTTGTTGGTTGTTTTTCTGAATCCCTGCGAGAACTCTTTACGGGTTTGTCCCCATTGCATTACTATTCCGTATCCTCCCGGTCCGGGGTTGCCCCTTGAGGAACCATCTGTATAAATTATAAGTTGTTGCGACATCAATTGGGTAGCGAGTGCTATCTTTGCGCCCAAATTTAGTCTGTTGAGCGCCAAAATAAAAGTTGCACCGGTAAGTTATTTGAATACCAAGCCATTGCTATACGGTATAGAACGTAGCGAAGTGATGAACAGCATTGAGCTGGTAGCAGATTATCCTGCCAATGTAGCCGCTGCTTTGCAACGTGGCGATATTGACGTGGCACTGCTGCCTGTAGCAGCCATACCTACCATACCCAATGCACAGGTAGTGTCAGACTATGGCATAGCCAGCGATGGTAATGTAGCATCCGTATGCATATTCAGCATGGTACCGATGGAGGAGATAGAAACTGTGTATCTGGACTACCAAAGCCGTACATCTGTAAGGCTGGCACAACTGCTGCTGGAAAAACTGTGGAAGAAGAAAGTAGAGTTTAAATCCGCAACAGAAAACTATATAGACTACATCAACGGTACTACGGCAGGTGTCATCATAGGCGACAGGGCGTTGAAGCAACTTACCAATTTCGATTATATCTACGATCTGGCTAAGGGCTGGAAAGAACTGACAGGCTTACCGTTTGTATTTGCAGCATGGGTAGCCAATAAGCAATTACCAAAGGAATTCATTACAGCCTTCAATGCCGCCAACGCAGAAGGGCTGAAGCATATAGATGAGGTGGTAGCACGAAATCCTTTCCCGTACTACGACCTGCATACTTACTACACCGAAAACATCCACTATCTGCTGGATGAAGAGAAGAAGAAAGGGATGCAGAAGTTTTTGGAACTTATACACCCCTGATGATTACTATTCGATAATTACGGCAGTGCCTGAAACACTTACCATCAGCATGCTGCCGGACTGTCCTACAACTTCATAGTCGACATCAATACCAATTACACCATTTGCGCCCAACGCCATAGCACTTTGCGACATCTCATTCAATGCAGTTTCACGTGCTTCTGCCAGCACACGTTCGTATGTACCTGATCTGCCACCAACTATATCACGTATTGAAGCAAACAAGTCTTTGAACAGGTTTGCGCCGATAATTGTTTCGCCAAATACCACACCTTTGTATTCTTTAATGTTTTTTCCTTCCAGATTGTTGGTTGTAGATAGTAACATGTTTATGTTTTTTAGTAAAGTTAATGTGCCACAACATTATAAAATCAATATATACACTTATTGGTAGTTAATACGAGCTTAAATCTATCTTTACATTCTATTTCTGATACAATGCAAAAAAGCATAACACTTATAGAATGTCCCCGCGATGCCATGCAGGGTTGGAAACACCATATTCCTACAGAGGTAAAGGTGAAATATCTGAATACATTGCTGCAGGTAGGTTTTGATGTGCTTGACTTTGGTTCTTTTGTTTCTGCCAAAGCCATACCACAACTGGCAGATACGAAGGATGTAATACCACAATTGCAACTGGATGGTGTTAATACAAAACTGCTTGCCATCATAGCTAATACGCGTGGTGCAGAAGAGGCCGTAGGGTACGAGCAGATTCATTATCTGGGTTTCCCGTTTTCTATATCTGAGACTTTCCAGTTAAGAAATACCAACAAGACCATTGCCGAATCGCTGAAGCAGGTAGAGGAGATACAAAACCTCTGTGTGCAGCATGGTAAAGAACTGGTAGTATATATATCTATGGGTTTTGGCAATCCATATGGCGATGAGTATAGTGCGGAAGTAGCCATCAAATGGGTAGGCAAGCTGGCAGAGATGGGTATTAAAACCATTGCTATGTCTGATACTGTAGGCGTAGCAAAACCCGATAATATTGAGTATATCTTCAATACACTGGTACCTGAGTTTAAGGATGTACATATAGGTGCGCACTTCCATAGCAATGCTGCTACATGGGAAGAAAAACTGCAATCGGCTTACAACAGTGGTTGTGTTCGTTTCGACAGTGCTATGAAGGGAATAGGCGGCTGCCCGATGGCAGAGGACGAGCTGGTTGGTAATATTGCTACAGAGAACATTATTCAATGGGCAGATAAGAATAATATCATACTGCCTATCAACCGCGAAGCCTTCAACAAAGCATGGCTGATGGCTGCAGAGGTGTTTATATAATATCCCCTAACCCCTGAAAGGGGGAATGTTGAGTAATGTAGTACATTTGTTTTATTATTAATTTCCCAAACAACCAATGAGGAAGCCCCTTTAGGGGTTTGGGGTAGATTTGGTTTTATGTCTGTACATAAAGAAATAACGAAGGTTACCACCAATACGCTTCTGGTAATGAAGCAACAGGGTGAGAAAATATCAATGCTTACTGCCTACGATTTTTCGATGGCACGCATTCTGGATGATGCAGGCATAGATGTATTACTGGTTGGCGATAGTGCATCAAACGTGATGGCTGGCCACGAAACCACACTACCTATCACGCTCGACCAGATGATATACCACGCACAAAGCGTAGTTCGTGCTATCAGCCGTTGTCTGGTGGTGGTAGATCTGCCTTTTGGCACTTATCAGGGCAATAGTAAAGAAGCACTGAACTCTGCCATCCGCATTATGAAAGAAACGGGTGCGCATGCCATCAAACTGGAAGGTGGGGAGGAAGTGGTAGATTCCATCAAGCGTATTATAAGTGCAGGTGTACCGGTTATGGGCCACTTGGGTCTTACACCGCAATCTATATACAAGTTTGGTACCTATGCAGTACGTGCCAAAGAAGAAGCTGAGGCCGAGGCATTGGTAAAGAATGCAAGGTTGTTGGAAGAAGCAGGCTGCTTTTCTATTGTGTTAGAAAAGATACCTGCCGCACTTGGTATGCGTGTAGCTGAGGAAGTGAAAATACCAATTATAGGTATTGGTGCAGGTGGTGGTGTAGATGGCCAGGTATTGGTAATGCACGATATGCTTGGCATCAACAAAGACTTCTCGCCTCGTTTCCTGCGTCGTTACCTCAACCTGTATGACCAGATAAAGACTGCAACAGAGCAGTACATACAAGACGTAAAGAGCAAAGATTTCCCTAACGAAAAGGAACAATACTAAATAAGTATGGTGAATGCGGAAGTATGGCAATTGCTTACGGAAGAATTAACAGCAAAGGGTGTGACATTGGTTGCGGTTTCTAAAACCAAACCTGCAAGCGATATTCAGGATTTATACAATCTGGGGCAACGTGATTTCGGAGAGAACTATGTGCAGGAACTGGTAGAGAAACAACCCGTACTCCCTGCTGATATCCGTTGGCATTATATAGGGCATCTGCAAAGCAATAAGGTAAAGTATATAGCTCCTTATGTTTACTTGATACATGCCGTTGATAGCTTCAAACTACTTGAAGAAATAAATAGGCAGGCTGCTAAACACAACCGTACAATTAAAGTGTTGCTTCAATTACATATAGCAGATGAAGAAACAAAACATGGTATGGATGAACGTGGTATTACCGAACTGATGGAATATTACGAAGCACAGAAAGACAGCCTGCAAAACATAGAGATATGTGGCTTGATGGGTATGGCTACTTTTACCGATGATGAAGCACAAGTACGTGCAGAATTTGCCAGATTGAACAATTGCTTCAAACACATGAAGGCTAGTTATTTCATAGGTAAATCGCATTTTGATACCTGCAGCATGGGTATGAGTGGCGACTATCACATAGCTATTGAAGAGGGTAGTACCATGGTACGGATAGGAAGTATGCTTTTCGGTGCAAGAAATTATCCCGCATAATTCATTCATTTTCAATTATTTTACTTTAAGTGATTCTGTATGGAACCATTTTTATTTTTCCATAATCCTTATTTCTACACGTCTGTTTTTATCCTGATTCATTGTTTTACCATCCGGTTCGTACAATGGTACAGTAGTGCCGAACCCCTTGCAGCTAAGCCTGTCAGGATCAATACCATGTTTCATAAGGTATTTCTTGACTTCATATGCTCGGTTATCAGATAGTGTTTGTTCTATTCTGTCCTGCTCGGCAAGGCTATTCATGCTATATTTACTGTAGGGGTATTTTGGTGGTGGTATATTCCCTCTGTAACAGCACACATGCCCCTCTATTCTTATTTTTATATTCGGGTTCTCTTTGAGTGTTTTAGTTAATGCCTGCAAGACAGGATATGACTTTTCAAGTATAACAGGTGTGCCGGCAAGGAAAATGATATTATTCAGGCTAACCTTTTGTCCTTTCCCGATTGTAGCCAGTTGCTGTATAGCTGTAATATCGGAAGATGTTACTAAAGCTTTCTTTTTAAATCCTCCAGGTATTATATCTACACGCCTGTCTGCCGGGTAGCTTTGTTGTGTGTTTCTTTTGATGGCTCCTTTACCTGTTACCAGCTCAATATCAGTGGTGTCAATGCCCATGTATTGCAGGTAGTTGGCTACAGCTTTTGCTCTTTCTAGCGATAGGGGATTATTAATTGAATCTGTACCCGTATTATCTGCATAGCCTATTAATCCTACTTTTCTCCCCTTTGTAACTATATCATTATATAAAAGGCTGTCGAGTGTTTGTTTGCTATTTGCAGATAGGGTAGATGCATCTACCGGGAAAAACACGTGAAAAGTATCTGCTTTTTGAGCATAGGTATTGTGTATTGCACTACAAATCAATAAGATAAATAAGTACCTCATAAGGGTAGGTTTTAGTACAGGTAAAATACATCAAAAATCCAGTGTTTACAAGGGTTATATGTGGCGAAAGTGCTGTAACTGCTTGATTTACAATTGTTAATCGCTCGTTAATTGGTTGTGAACCCCGTGTTAACAACGGGATAAAATTTGACATCGGCCTGCCAGTATCCCCATATTTGCATCACAATCAACAACAAAAACATTTTTAAAAACAAACTAAAACAGTAACAAACAAAAACAAACAATTATGAAAAAAATCATCGCAATCGCAGCATTTTCAATCGTAGGTATGGCAGCAAAAGCACAAGTTGCATCTACAGCTACTCAAACAGTAAACCTGAACCTGAGCAACGCAATCGAGTTGACATTCACAGGGTCTGGTACTGCAACAGGTGCAGCGGTTAACCTGGCTTTCAACACAGTTAACGATTATGCAAACGGTGTTCAGTCATCTGCACAAGAACTGAAAGTACGTTCTAACAAAAAATTCGACGTAACAGTAAAAACTAACAACGCAAGTTTCTCATACACAGGTTCTACTACACCTGCTCCTGTAATGCCGGTATCTGGTGTTCTGGGTCTTAAAGTAAGCGCAAACGGTACAGGTGGTACTATCGCAGGTTCTTTCGCTGGTTACACTAGCTTGTCTGCTACTGCAGCAAACCTGATAGCTAATGGCTTGAACGGTGGTAACCAAACATTCAGCGTAATGTACAATGCAACTCCTGGTTTCACTTACCCTGCAGGTACTTACACTGTAGATGTAGTTTACACTGCTACTCAGCAATAATCTATACTACATATATAATATAAAGAGCGTCCCCGTAAGGACGCTCTTTTGCTATGTATATACCCCAACTGGGTAGTAGCTCATGTTTTGTAAACCGTTTGTTAACCAGGTGCTTAGTGGTAAGAACTACTAATGTTAGTGATGTGGCAGGGGGTGGTGCGGATGTATGTTTGCATTATCAAAACAAACAAACAAAAAACACAGCAGCCCCGTAAGGCAGCAATCAATAATTTCTAAACACAATCAATTCATCAATTAACAAAAACAAAAAACAAAACAACACAATGAAAAAAGTAATCGCAATCGCAGCAATGGCAATCGTAGGTTTCTCTGCAAAAGCACAGAACGCATCATCTACAGCTACACAAACAGTAAACCTGAACCTGAGCAACGCAATCGAGTTGACTTTCACTGGTAACAATTCTGCAACAGGTACTACAGTTAACCTGGCGTTCAACACAGTTAACGATTATGCAAACGGCGTTGAGTCAGCAGCACAAGAACTGAAAGTACGTTCTAACAAAAAATTTGGTGTTACTGTAAAGACAAGTGGTGCATCATTTACTTACACAGGTTCTACTACTCCTGCTCCTGTAATGCCTGTAAGCGTACTGGGCCTGAAAGTGATAGCTAACGGTACAGGTGGTACTATCGCTTCTCCATTCAGCACTACTGCATACACAGCGATGAGCAATACTGCAGCAAACCTGATAAGCAATGGTGTAAACGGTGGTAACCAAACATTCAGCGTGAAGTATGAAGCTGAACCGGGTTTCGCATATCCTGCAGGTACATATACTACAGATGTAGTTTACACTGCTACACAGCTTTAATCATAACCCTTGCTTTGGGTACAAACATGGTTAACAAACAAGAAAGCAGCATCCTTAATCGGGTGCTGTTTTTGTTTTAAGTTATTGATATTCAATTATTTAAAGGGTAATTAAGGCGTATTGACTTGTTAAGCGATTGCTAACGGGTTGCAAAGACAGGGTTAACAAGCCTCGTTTTTTTGGCAATAGGCCCTTTCCCGACGCATCTTTGTATCACAATAGCAAACAAACACAAACATTAATCAAATAACTCAAACAAACACAAACAAAGAAATTATGAAAAAGGTAATCGCAATCATCGCTCTGGGTATCACAGGTTTCGCAGCAAAAGCACAAGTTGCTTCTACAGCTACTCAAACAGTTAATCTGAACCTGAGCAACGCTATCGAATTGACATTCACTGGTAACAACTCTGCTACAGGTGCTGCAGTTAACCTAGCTTTCAACACAGTTAACGACTACGCAAATGGTGTACAGTCATCTGCACAAGGTTTGAAAGTACGTTCAAACAAAAAATTCGGTGTTACGGTTAAAACTAACAACACAAACTTCTCATATACAGGTACTACTACTCCTGCTCCTGTAATGCCTGTAAGTGGTGTACTGGCTCTTAAAGTAAGTGCAAACGGTACAGGTGGTACTATCGCTTCTCCGTTCAGTGCATCAGCTTTTAGCACACTGACTTCAACTGCAGCAAATCTGATAAGCAATGGTAACAACGGTGGCAACCAAACATTCAGCGTAATGTATGAAGCTACACCTGGTTTCACTTACCCTGCAGGTACTTACACTGTAGATGTAGTTTACACTGCTACTCAACTGTAATACAAGTAGTTATATAATATTTGAGAAGTGCCTCTTATGGGGCACTTTTCTTATTTACATGATGTCATTTGAATGGTTACATCAAATAAAAATGCCCCTGATTTACCTCAGGAGCATTGACGTGTTATGATATTTTAATATTTATTTTTCTATTGCACTGATTACTTCTTTATCCATCGGATTGGTACGAGAACCGAATATGGCTATCAGGTTGCCTTTTTCATCTATCAGGTATTTCTGGAAGTTCCATTTAACACTTGAGTTATCGTACCCATTGTATTCTTTCTCCGTCAGCCAGTGGTAGATAGGCGCCATGTTTTTACCTTTCACACTTATTTTGGCAGCCATCGGGAAGGTAACACCATAGTTCTTTTTACAGAAGCCTGCAATCTCGGCATTATCACCCGGCTCTTGCGACATAAAGTTGTTGGCAGGGAAGCCCACAATCACCAGTTTAGAATTATATTTCTCATACAGCTTCTGCAAATCTTCGTATTGCGGAGTGAAGCCACATTTAGATGCAGTATTGACAATCAATATCTTCTTGCCCTTATATTTAGCAAAATCAATCGTTCCGCCTGTCAGTGCTTCTACCTTGAAATCGTAGATGCTTTTAGGCACATCACCCTTTGGTGCAGGAGGCGTAAAAAAGAAGAATTTGAACATCAGCAAAAAACTTGTCAGCATATTTAGAATAATTGTTTCAGTTAAGAGAACAGCTATGAAAGCTAATTGTTTGGTAAACCTACGTAGTTTTCAACTAAACAGATGTAAAACACATCTTAAATCTTATTTTTGAGGGCAAATGAAATTACCCGTATTACGGTCCGTTATATTTTTCCTGACAGCACTGCTTGCAGTAGGTTGTGCCAATATTGTACCACCATCGGGTGGCGATAAAGATACCAAGCCTCCCAAACTATTGGCCATCAGCCCGGCAGATTCTCAGCTCAGTAACAGGGTTAGCAAGATAGAGATGTCTTTTAATGAGTATATAGAGCTCAACAGTCCATCTACAGAGGTACAAATATCACCATTGCTGTCATTGCCGATGTCGGTAACGGCAGTAGGTAAGAAAGTTACTATTCGCCTTACAGATTCACTGCTGCAACCCAATACTACTTATCGTATTAGTACCAACAATGCCATTAAGGATATGCACGAGGGCAATCCTTTTCTCAGATATACTTATACATTCAGTACAGGTTCGTATTTCGACTCTTTAAATCTGGATGGTATTGTATATGATGCAGCATCGGGTATGCCGGATACGGGTACGTTTATATTATTGTATGATGCTAAATTATCGGACAGTGTAGTGGTGAAGCAAAAGCCTTCCTATGTTACGAAAGTGACGGATGGTGGTAAGTTCAGCTTTAAAGGATTGCCATACAAACGCTTTCATATATATGCCCTGCATGATGCCAATGGCAATTTGGTATATGACGGTAAAGGCGAAATGATTGGTTTTATAGACAGTACGGTAGCTCCTGTAAGTGAAGTAGTTAGCAGTATTGTATTGAAGTCTTTTAAAGAAGAGATAATAGATACCAACGTACTGAAAAAAGATAAATCAGAAAGACAAATTACAGATAAGAAATTAAGAGCAGGAGAGAAACAAGTAGTACAATATGGTCTGGAGATAGATACGTCAAATATTAATAAAAGAACGGCAGATGTTACTAAACCTCTGAAAGTCATATTTATTAAATACCCGGATACGATAAAGAAAAACAAAATCTATGTGATGCGTGATAGTGCAGGTATTGATGTTGAAGTGACATTTACCCTAAGACATGATACTTTGAAAAAAGAAAACCTGCTGATAGACATACCGTGGAAAGAAGATGCAGTGTACACGGTACGCTTTATGAAGGCATTTGCCAAAGACAGTATGGGCAATGATGCGCTGCCGTCTAAATACACCTTCCGCACCAAGTATGATGAAGACTATGGTGTGCTGGATATACGCCTGCCCGAAAAGTATAAAGACCGTAAATACCTGCTGCTGATAAACAATGGTGAGGATACCATCTACTTCAAACCTATTGCAGATACGATGGTGAAAATGAGGAAGATAACACCTGCCAACTACAGCATGCGCATCATAGTAGATGAGAATAAAAACGGTAAATGGGACACAGGCGACTTGTTTGAGAAACGCCAACCGGAGAATGTAATACCATATAAAGAAGGCATACCCATGAAGGCAGGTTGGGATATGACCATAGACTTTGAACCACGCCAGAAGCCTAAACCACGAATGGAAGCATCCCCCGAAAAACGGGATAAACCTCCTGTGAAATGATATTAAATTTACAAAGCTAACAACCGACTATATGAAAAAACTGTTATTACCGCTTTTGCTGCTGGCTGCACATGCACATGCACAAAACCGTATGACGCCAGAAATGCTTTGGAGCCTGAAGCGTGTGAGTGGTGAAGAAGTAAGCAAGAGTGGCAAAACGCTTTACTACAGTGTGAAGCAAACAGACTGGACTACCGAAAAGAGTACCACTAAAAGGTATAAGATGAACCTTGCCTCGGGTAAGGTTACTGAAATGACTGCTGATGAGGATAAAAAACTCAAGGATAAACAATCAGCATTTGTTCTGTCTGATGAGAAAGAGATATCAATTGTATATCCTAAAACCGGTGAAGCCAAGAAGTGGAATATTGAAGGTGCTGAAAATGCAAGGTTGTCTTCAGATGGTAAATACATCATCTTCAGCAAAGAAGTGTTGATAACACCAATGAACGGTACAGACATCTACAAAGACCTGCCTAAGACTACACTGCAGGCTTATACAGACCTGAACTACCGCCACTGGGATACTTGGGAAGATGGTAAATATTCGCACGTTTTTCTGGTAGAGGTTGCTACAGGCAATCAGACAGATCTGATGGCGGGTGAACCGTACGACTGTCCGCAGAAGCCTTTTGGTGGTGCTGAGGATTTCATGTTTACTCCTGATAGTAAAGGCATAGTATATGTTACCAAAAAGAAAGTAGGTAAGGAATATGCACAAAGCACTAATACAGATATCTACCACTACGATATAGCTACAGGCAAAACTACCAACCTTACTGCAGGTATGGAGGGTTATGACATGGCTCCGTCTTTCAGTCCTGATGGTCATTTCATGGCTTTCACCAGCATGAAGCGTGATGGCTTTGAGGCTGATAAAGTTGACATCGTAGTAATGGACCTTGCGAAACCTGAATGGAAACGCAACCTGACAAGCGCATGGGATGGTACTGCTGAAGGTTTTACATGGGATAGCACATCTCACCGTATCTTCTTCACTGCACCTGTTAAGGGTACACAGCAACTGTATCAGGTAGGCATACCAAGTCATTTGGGTGCTAAAATACTGATGCCTGTAAGCCAGATAACACAGGGCAAGTTTGACATCAACGGCATTGTAGGTCTTGCTAAAAACGGCCTTGTAGTATCGCGTACAGATATGAACCATGCTGCCGAACTGTATCTGGTAAACACTACCAACGGTGCTATGCAGCCATTGACACACGAGAATGCTGCTGCATACAATAAGATAAAACTGAGCCGTACAGAACTGCGTATGGTACCTACCAGCGATGGTAAACAAATGGGTGTATGGGTTATCTACCCGCCAGACTTCAACCCGAAGAAAAAATACCCTACGTTGTTGTATTGCCAGGGTGGGCCACAATCTGCATTGTCACAATTCTACAGCTTCCGTTGGAATTTCCAGTTGATGGCTGCTAACGGATATATAGTTGTAGCACCAAACCGTCGTGGTATGCCGGGTTGGGGTGTACAGTGGAACGAAGACATCAGTAAAGACTGGGGCGGACAACCAATGCGCGATTATCTGGCTGCTATAGACGATGTGGCTAAAGAAAGCTATGTTGACCGCGACAGGCTGGGCTGTGTGGGTGCAAGCTATGGTGGCTACAGTGTGTTTATGCTGGCAGGTATGCACAATAACAGGTTCAAATCTTTCATTGCACACGATGGCCTCTTCGACCTGAAGAGCTGGTATGGTACTACAGAAGAACTGTGGTTTGCCAACTGGGATATTGAAGGTGCATACTGGAAGAAACCAACACCGGTGAGCTATGCAAAATTCAACCCGAGCAATTTTGTAGATAAGTGGAATACACCTATCATGATAATACAAGGTGGTACAGACTATCGCGTACCTATAGAGCAGGGCCTTGAAGCATTCCAGGCTGCACAATTGAAAGGTATTAAGAGCAAGCTGCTGTATTTCCCGAACGAGAACCACTGGATACTGCATCCGCAGAATGGTGTGGCTTGGCATCGTGAGTTCTACAAATGGCTGGGCGAAACACTGAAATAATTACTGCTTAATTATAACACAATACTAAAGTGCCGTGCATTCATTTGTCGCGGCATTTTTTTTACTTTGTAGCAAAGACAATCAAGTTATGGTAAAGAAGATATTGATAGGACTGCTGGTAGCACTGGTACTATTGCAGTTTGTACGCCCCAATAAGAATGTGGCTACCGCACATGCTACCAACGACATCAGCACCAAGTATACCGTGCCCGAAGATGTGAACGCTATCCTTACCAAAGCCTGCAACGATTGCCATAGCAATAACACCACCTACCCGTGGTACACCAATATACAACCCATTGGCCTGTGGATGCAGCACCATGTAGATGAGGGTAAGGCAGAGCTGGACTTCAGCGAATTTGCCGCCTACAAAAACAAGAAAGCAGCCCACAAGATGGAAGAAGTAGTAGAAATGGTAGAATTGGGCGAAATGCCACTTAGCTCTTACACCATCGTACATACAGATGCAAAGCTGACAAGCACCGAGAAAGCTACACTGGTAGCATGGGCAAAAGCACTGCATCAGCAAATCAAATCTCAACCCGCAGAATAACAACACATGCGCATTATAACCTACAATGTAAACGGCATACGTGCCGCAATGAAGAAAGGCTTTATTGAGTGGCTGCAGACAGACCCTGCCGATATCATTTGCCTGCAGGAAACAAAAGCCAATGAAGAAGATGTAGATAGAGACGCTATACATGCATTGGGCTACGAGTCTCACTGGTTTTCTGCCGAAAAGAAAGGCTATAGCGGTGTGGCTATATTATCGAAGAAGAAAGCGGATGCTGTGTACAAAGGCAATGGCATTATGCAGAGCGATGCAGAGGGTAGGGTGATACGTGCCGACTATGGCGATGTATCTGTTATCAACGCCTACTTTCCCAGTGGTACAAGTGGCGATGAAAGGCAGACGTATAAATACCAGTGGCTGGATGAGTTTCAGGAATACCTGCTGGATCTGCGCAAAACACGCAAGAACCTTGTAATATGCGGAGACTATAATATAGCCAATAAAGACATAGACATCCACAGCCCTAAGACCAACCAGAAGAGCAGCGGCTTCCTGCCCGAAGAGCGTGCATGGCTGGATGCTTTTTGGGAAAAGGGTTTTGTAGATTCCTTTCGAGAGCTGAATAAAGAACCGCACAACTATACTTGGTGGAGCGCCCGCTTTCCCAGTGTGAGGCTGCAAAACAAAGGCTGGCGTATAGATTATATATCTGTAACAGAACCACTGCGCAGCAAGATAAAGAGCGTAGCCATCTACCCCGATGTAAAGCACAGCGACCACTGCCCGTCTTATCTGGAACTGAAGCTGAAATAAGCACAACATACATACGGTATAACAACAATAAAGCCCCGTAGATACGGGGCCTTGTTACATATAGAGGATAAGAGAGAATGACTTGACACCTTACGGGGTGCCTGTGTATGTTTTGATTAAAAGTTTACCGCTGTTACTATGCAAACCAGTATAGATGCAAAGAGTGCAATCTTTTTAGCAGCGTCTGTTTTGTATGATGCGTTTTTCATTTTGTGTGTGTTTTGCCTGTCTACCGTCAGGTAGATTTGTTTTGAAAGTGTGTTTTTTATTTTCCGTTTTGATGATACAAAGATGCACCCGCAAACACCCCTTTGCCAAATAATCAGCCCCGCTTAACGCCCCGTTTATAACCGGTTAACCGCTGCCTGTGTTAACGATTAACCAGCCGTTTACAAACTATATAGCTTGTGTTTGATAATCAATGAGATAAGATTTTCAACGTATTGCGGGCATACTAATCACAGTACCTTTTCCGTATATTTATACAAACACCTTACCTATGCGTAGATACATAGCCCTGTTGCTGCTGCTGATAGCCAATACCTGTATGGCACAGGATAGTACCATACAATGGGATGTTACCGGTACGGCAGTCAATCTGTATTTCGACCTCGGGTCTGCTGCACTGACACCTGCTACAAAAACAATGCTCGACTCGCTGGTGTATAACGATGTGCTGTACAAAGGCAGGCGTGTATCGCTGATAGGCTATGCAGATATGACGGGCGAAGAAGCGGCCAACAAAACCCTTTCCTACAAGCGTGCAAAAGCCATAGCCAACTACCTGCACAGCATGGGTACAGATACTGCTGATATAGACTATGTAATGGGGCTGGGAGAGATAACACGCAAGAATAACACACCACAAGCCATAGACCGTAAGGTAACGATGGTAATAGCCCAACCACCTGCACCGCCAACCATCAAGTGGGAAGATACAGGCACACTGGTAGCCACCGTTATGTTTACATTCGGAGAGGCATCTATACAAAACCAAAGCAGGCAATTGCTCGATACCGTTACCGCTATACTGAAACGCAAACCCAATATGCGTGTAAAGCTGAATGGCTATGTATGCTGCAAAAGGTTTGGCACGATAGACCCGCAAGCTGCAAAAGCATCTGGGATGCAGTACGAAGACTTTTTGGTACACAAGGCAGATTCGTTATCGCTACTGCGGGCAAATGTGTTGAAGAACCACCTGAAGCGCAACAATATAGATACCACCCGCATACGCACCGCAGGCTATGGCTTCCGCAAGACTGAAACAAAACCCATGCACGCCAACAGGGTAGAGGTAAGGGCTGTGTCGGTTGATTAGTTGATTAGTTGGTTTTTGTCCACGCTTGTCCACGTGTCCATGTATTCTATATCGCGGACAAAATGGACAAACACAATCTTGTCCACGCTTGTCCACGTGTCCATGTATTCTATTTGGTGGACAAAATGGACAAAGTAAATAACACGTGTAATTGCGAGGCACGAAGCAATCTCAAGGAATGAGGGGTTAAAAAACCAGTGTTTTCCACATAGTTTAATAGAATAAAGGTGCTTAATTTTATTACTAATTCGCTATATACAATTTTATGTATAAGCAGAACTGAATAATATTATCGTTTAATAATCTAAATACTTTTATATGGCACTACCAGACTCATATTTAGTTACAACAAAAAACATTCAATCAATATTTAATTCGATTATTAATGCTCAAGCACCTGCAAAATTTACTAATAAGTTTCTTGAAGCGTTAGGATTCACAAGTAGTAATGACAGATTATACATTGGCATCTTTAGATCATTAGGATTGATTGATAGCAATGGTATACCGCAAGAACGGTATTTTAGATTTTTAGATCAAACGGAGTCAAAACAAGTCTTGGCAGAAGCAATAGAATATGCGTATTCTGATTTGTTTGCTGTTAATAAAAAGGCTCATGAAATGACAGCCAATGAAATAAAGAATAAAATGAAAACTTTATTTCAAGGCAGTAAAACTGATACTGTATTGTCATTAATGGCTAACACCTTTAAAGCACTTTGTGATTATGCAGATTTTTCTAATAACAGAGCAGGTATGATTATTAAGAATAATCCACCTATTGTATCTGAGGTAGATGTTCAAGTTGAAAAAAATACAGACCATTCACTTCAGGAAATAGTAAATAAACGGATAACTACTGAAATGCACTATAATATTCAAATACACCTACCTGAAACAAGAGACATAGCGGTCTATGATGCTATATTCAAAAGCTTAAAAGAACATTTATTATGAGTGCTGATTCTATATACTCATTTGTATTCAAAGGTCTTTTAACTGACCAAGCATTAGATGCTACAGGTAGAATACCCAAAAAGAACTTCAATTCAACTGAAGATGAATATCGCCAAATTGAAGATAGTCTTGGTATCCTTGATATGGATGCTGATATAGTTCATAATGCTAAAAAAATGTCTATTGTTTATAAAGCAATAGCTTCTTTTGAAAATACAGTAAGATTATTCATTGCAAAAAAACTATTAGAACATCATGGTGAAAATTGGTGGTTGGAATGTGTTTCAGAAAGAATAAGAAAAACTGCGGATGCAAGACGAGAAGAAGAAAGTAAATTTAGGTGGCATACTCCTAGAGGAGATAATATTATTAATTATATTGATTTTAGCGATCTTGCTTCAATAATGCGTCAGAATTTCCCATTATTTGAACCTCATATTTCATCAATTGAGTGGGTTGATTTGATATTTAAGTCACTTGAGAGATCTAGAAATGTAATTATGCACAGTGGCGAAATTGCCAATCAAGATATTGAACGTATTGGAACTTTTATTCGTGACTGGTTAAATCAGGTAGGTAGTTAACAGTTGTTAGTGTTTCTGTATCATAGTTGCCATAAATTCATACACACCCATATTATCGTGAGATTGCTTCGTTCCTCGCAATGACGCGCGTGTGTTGTGGTGATGTGAGTGTCTTACTATTCTTGTCCAAGTTGTCCACGTTTTTTAGTTACTCATTATTTGGACAAAATGGACAAAGTGGACAAACACCAATCTTGTCCAAGTTGTCCACGTTTTTTAGTTACTGATTATTTGGACAAAATGGACAAATATTTTATGTAATACAGAAGTTGCAAAAATCAACTAATAAACCAATCAACAAGCCAACTGATTAACTAATCACCCAATCCACTATCTGGTTGGCCCATTCGGGGCGGTGGTGGGTTTGTACTTTTATGTAGTTGTCGGTATAGCCTTCCATCATGCCGTTTTTATCTGCACCTTCAAACAATACAGGGCGTGTTTGCCCTACATGCTGTGCGGTAAAGTATTGCAGCTTCTGGTAGCTGAGGTTGCGCAGGGTTTTATTGCGCTCGTGGCGGATGTTCATAGGCACTACTGGCTTCATGTCTATAGCCAGTGTATTGGCACGTTCGCTGTAGGTAAATACGTGCAGGTAAGATATATCTATATCGTGCAGAAAGTTGAAGGTGTCTTTAAAGTCCTCATCGCTCTCTGTAGGGAAGCCCACTATCACATCTACACCAATGCAGCAATGCGGCATCAGTTGTTTTATATAGGCTACACGGTCGGCATACAACTCTCGCTTATAGCGGCGGCGCATGGCACCCAGTATCTTGTTGCTACCGCTTTGCAGGGGTATATGAAAATGCGGCATGAATTTCTTGCTCTTAGCCACAAACTCTATTATCTCGTTGGTCAGCAGGTTGGGTTCTATAGATGATATACGGTAGCGGTCTATACCTTCAAACTTCTCCAGTTCCTGTATCAGTTCGTAGAAATTGCTCTCGGTACGTTTGCCACCTTCATTGCCCTTGCCAAAATCGCCGAGGTTAATGCCCGTAAGCACTATCTCTTTAGTACCGCTCTTAGCCAGTTCGGCAACATTGTTCAGCACACCGGTAATGCTATCACTACGGCTATGCCCGCGTGCCAGTGGTATGGTGCAGAAGCTGCAATTGTAGTCGCAGCCATCCTGTACTTTCAGGAAGGTACGTGTACGGTCGTTGATGGAGTAAGAGCTGTTAAAGCCATTTACTTCTTCAATATCGCAACTGCATATTTTGGCGCTATCGCCTTTGGTCAGGTCTTGCAGGTGTTTGGTCAGGTTGAATTTTTCTGACGCACCCAGTACCAGGTCAACACCCTCTATCTCGGCTATTTCTTTTGGTTTTAGCTGTGCATAGCAACCTGTGATGACCACCATAGCCTGTGGCGCACGCTTCTGTATACGGCGCACCAGTTGGCGACATTCTTTATCGGCATTTTCGGTTACAGAGCAGGTATTGATGACATAGACATCTGCCTCTTCATCAAATTCGCGCTTCACAAAACCGTCGTTTTCCAACAAACGGCTCAGTGTACTCGTTTCAGAGTAATTAAGCTTACAACCAAGTGTATGAAATGCTACCGATTTTGCCTGCATAAAAAAGAGTGCGCAAAGTTACAAAGACTATGGCATATACTTTGCTGTTGTATAGTTTTTATGTAAATTCGATTTAAATACACACTAACTATAATATTGTATGAAGAAACCCGTAATACTACTTGCCCTCGGTATCATAACCCTTGCATCTTGCAAAAAACTGGAAGAGATAGCACAAAATGCTACCACTATCGATAAGAATGTAGATTATAATGAGGAGATAGAAATACCTAATGTACCACAAACAGCTCCTTTGCCTCCGGGTGGTGTTAAGCTGCCTTTCCCTAAAATTGGTGCTCCTACTTATATACAAGACTTTGTAAAGAATAATAATACCACTGCCGATTTGATATTGAGTGTGAATGTTAACAAGATAGGTATCAAGCTGATACAGCCAGATACTTCAAAGTTTGATTACGTTGACAGCCTTTGGATTTATATATCTACCAAAACAAAGCCCGAGATACTGGCAGCTTACAAATTTGGCATTGGTAAAGGGCTGAAAGATATACCTGCCGATGTGGTAAATCAGGATATCAAAGACTATTTCAAAGAAGATTCTATCTACTATACTGTAAAAGGTCATTACAACGATTGGCCTGATTCTAATACCAAACTGCAACTTTACGGTTCCTTCAAAGTGAAAGCAAGCCCTGTAAAGACAGACTAATCTTTTTGATACACATAACTAAAGAGATGAAGGCGAGCCGCAATGGCTCGTTTTTCATTTACCGAAACCTTGTATTTTTGAAGCTATGAAAACACTCCTGCTGCTGCATGGTGCCATAGGTGCACAAGACCAGTTACTACCACTGAAAGAGCTGCTCTCTACACATTACAATGTACATACTTTGTCCTTTTCAGGGCATGGTGGTAATGCATTTCCTGAAGATGATTTTTCTATAGCAAGATTTTCGGTAGATGTCCTTAACTATTTGAATATCAATAATATTGAACAGTGCGATGTGTTTGGTTACAGCATGGGCGGATACGTAGCTATGTACCTTGCCAAACAACAGCCTGGAAGGGTAGGCAGGATAGTAACACTGGCTACCAAGTTTCATTGGGATGAGCCTACTGCACAGAAGGAATGTGGTATGCTGGATGCCGACAAGATAGAAGCCAAAGTACCTGCATTTGCAGCCGCATTGGCAAAGCGCCATGCCCCTAACGACTGGAAAGAACTAATGAACCGCACCAAAGATATGCTGATGGCAATGGGCAAAGACAACTCGCTAAAGGTGGAAGATTACAGTACTATCACCAACCCGAGCCTCATAATGCTGGGCGATAGGGATAAGATGATAACACTGGATGAAACCCTTGCCGTGTACAAGGCACTACCCAATGCACAGATGGCTATGCTGCCCGATACACAACACCCTATAGAGCAGGTAGATGCACAACACCTTGCCTATATGATTCAACGATTTGTGGGTTAATATGCCAATGTAATATTTCACTCATTTTTCACAGTTTATTAATAGCATCCGCGGTATTTATTTTACCTTTGGAAGCAATCATTTTTGCAGCACACACAACTACATGAAGAAAAATATAGCACTGTTGGCCGGTGGTTATTCCGGTGAATATGTAATCTCTATACAAACCGCTAAAACAATCGAGCAAAATCTGGATAGCAGTAAGTACAATACTTACAAAATCATCGTTACCCGCGATGGTTGGTGGTACGAAGGTGCAGACGGACAGAAGCAGGAAGTTGACAAAAACGACTTTTCGCTAACCATCAACGGTGAAAAGATAGTATTCGATTGTGTGTTTATAGCCATACATGGCACACCGGGTGAGGATGGACGAATACAGGGCTATCTGGATATGCTGGAAATACCATACACTACCTGCAACGCCATTGTATCGGCACTTACCTTCAATAAGAGCTATTGCAACAAAGTGGTAAAAGCATTCAATGTGGTAAACATTGCTAATGCCGTACACCTGATAAAAGGCGAATCTTATTCTGTAGGTAATATATTAGAAGAATTGAGGCTGCCCATGTTTGTAAAGCCCAATGAAAGTGGTTCAAGCCTCGGTGTCAGCAAAGTAAAATCAGTAGAAGAACTGCTGCCTGCCATCGAAAAAGCATTCAAAGAAGATAATCAGGTACTGATAGAGGAGTTTATAGAGGGTAGGGAACTGACCATTGGTGTATATAAAGTAGATGGCTATCTGAAGACACTGCCTGCTACAGAGATAGTGAGCAAAAATGAATTCTTCGACTACGAAGCCAAATACACACCGGGTGTAACCAGCGAGATAACACCTGCACCCATAGACGATAGCATCCGCGAACAACTGGAACATAAAGCTGCACATATCTACAGGCACCTCAACTGTCGTGGTATTGTACGTATGGACTTTATATTGCAAAAAGGCACCAACAAGCTCTTCTTTCTGGAGGTAAATACCATGCCGGGACAGAGCGAAAACAGTATTGTACCACAACAGGTAAGGGCTGCAGAACTTAGCCTTTCAGACTTTTATTCGGCTATTATAGAAGATTGCCTGAAGACGTCAAAAGCATAAAAAATCGTACATTCAGATTATGGGATTCATTAAGGAAGAGACAAAAAGGTCGTTCAGGTTCAACTTGTTAGTTGTATTCCTGCTATGCGGTCTATTGTATATTCTGTTCTTTGCCAGCCTTAGTTTCATTACCCGCCATGGTGCAGAGGCAAAAGTGCCATTGGTAATTAACAGAGATGTACGCATGGCTGTTTCCGAGTTGGAAAGGCTTGGTTTTGAGGTAGATGTAGATTCTGCCTACGACCCTGCGCATAAAGCATATACTGTACTGTCTCAGATACCCGAGGTGAATTCGGTAGTAAAAACAGGGCGTACCATATTCATTACGGTCAATAAAGCAGAACCACCACTCACCCCGATGCCTAATCTGCAAAACCTCTCTTTCCGCAGTGCAGAGATGATACTGAAAAGTAACAACCTGATACTGGGCGATACTACTTACCGACCTGATATAGCCAAGGGTGCTATATTGGAGCAACTATACAAAGGGCAACCCATACGCCCCGGTACTATGCTGCCACAGGGTAGCCGTATAGACTTGGTAATAGGTGATGGCCTCAGCAGTGTACAAATGAATATACCGGATGTAGTAGGGCTTACATACAACGAGGCAAATGCCATGCTGAGTGGTAGCGGGCTAACCATTACCGCACTTTGGGAGGGTGAAATAACAGACTCTGCCAATGCCGTTATTTATAGCCAAACACCAACTGCACTTAACGAGCTGGGTGCACCAAACCGCATCAAGCAGGGAGACCTAGTAGATATTCGCATCAAACAGAACCCAACGCCTGATGAGCTGGAGCGCAATAAAACCCCTCAAAGCGGAGTTACTACTGAAGAAGAAGAGCAAACAAAAGGCACTAACGAAAATCAGGACTATCAATAATGGGTTGCAGGCGTATTGTACTATTTATGCTATCACTGTTGCTGTGGCAAGGTACCTTTGCACAGGATGTAATTATTGCACCGCTCAACTTTAACGGAGCATTAAAACAACAACCTGCCAATACAGGAGTAGCACATAAAACTACTGCCATTACACTGCCGTTTTTCGAAGATTTTACAGACGATATTACATGGACAAATGATGACCGTTGGGTAGATGACCATGTATATATAAATAATACAATGGGCGTAAATCCCATCAGTCGTGGAGTAGCCACATTCGATGCACTGAATGCTAATGGCATACCTTATAATACTTCCAATCCGTTTGCACAAGTGTATGCAGATAGTCTTACCTCAAGGGATATAGACCTGAGTACCTTTACACCTGCAGATAGCATATATCTTAGTTTCTTTTACCAACCTCAGGGCAATGGCTTCTATCCCGAAACGTCGGATTCGTTAATGCTGTTCTTCAAAAAGAAAAATCAGGCATGGGTAAAGATGTGGTCGAAACAGGGTACAACGCTTGATTCTTTCAGGCAGGTGATGGTACCTATTACAGATACATTATACTTGCACGATACATTCCAGTTCAGGTTTGTAAACAAAGCATCTATCAATACCAACGATGATGTATGGAATGTAGACTATATACGCATAGCAGCCAATCGTACATACACAGATACTATTATCAATGATGTGGCTTTTACTGCACAGCCTACTAATATGCTGAATGACTATACAGCCATGACCTATAAACAGTTTATGGCAGACCCTAACAAAGAGCGCAGTAGCAATATGAGTGCTTACGTCAGGAATAATGGTATAACAACTGCCAATACCAATTACAATCTGGTAGCATCACTTCGATATGTAGGTACACCACTTTACAATGCAGGTGCTAAGGGTTTGATTGTCAATGCAGGTACTAATGCAACAGTAACGCTGCCTACCTACACCAATACGGTTCCATTGGTCAATCAACGAGATAATAATTTCTTCGAGAACAGGTATTATATAGAGTCTGTTTCGCCTGCTGATAATAAGACAAATGATACCATTATTCAGCATCAGGAGTTTTACAACTATCTGGCTTATGATGATGGTACTGCCGAGAAAGCCTATTTCCTTAAACTATCATCTACATTGCCGGGTAAAACTGCAATTGAATTTCATCTGAACGAACCTGATACGGTAACCGGTGTTATGATATATTTTGGCAGGCAAGTACCGGATGCTTCTGCTAAATTATTTTCAGTAGCTGTGTATAGCGATATTTCGTATAACGGTGGCACAGATAAAGTTGCTTATCAGGAAGACTTTCTGTTGCCAAGATACCTTCGCAACGATTTTTACTATACCTACAAGTTTGAAAAACCCGTGTCAATGCCGGCAGGTACTTTCTATATGACGGTGATACAACCTGCACTCAGCAATAGCGATAGTCTGTATCTTGGTCTAGATGTAAACCGTATAGGGGCAAATCACCTATATTATAATGTAGATGGCTACTGGAAAACAGTAGTGCTTTCCGGTGCAGTAATGGTGCGTCCTGTATTAGGTCCCATCATACCAAGCGGCATAGGCAATGAAGGTGGCGTAGTAAAGAAACAGCCTTTATTTGCAGTAGCTCCCAACCCTGCAAAAGATGTAGTTACCGTTACCTATAACTACGATAAACCACTGAATTACGAATTGATAGATATGCAAGGCAAAGTGCTGATGCGAAATACCATCATTTCGGGCAGTAAGATAGATATATCCAATCTGGCTACCGGCATGTATATGCTAAGGCTTACGGGCGAAGAATATAGTACCAATCCTCAGAAAATAATAAAATACTAACTATACATTATGCAGGAGATAACTGTAGAACAATTGAAGAACAGGGTAGCAGCAGGCGAGAAGCTGCATGTAATTGATGTACGTGAACCCGATGAGTATCAGGAATATAACATTGGTGCAAAGCTGCTACCGCTTGGTAACATCATGAGCATGCAGATAGATGAACTGGAAGACCTGAAGAATGAAGAACTGATAATACATTGCCGTTCGGGCAAGCGCAGTATGCAGGCATGTATGGTGCTGGAACAAATGGGTTTTACCAATACCGTAAACGTAGCAGGTGGTGTAATGGCTTGGCAGGCTATGTACGGTAATGAGAAATTGTAATGCACGAAATAGAACCATATTATAACTGGCGGCATCTGTACACTGCCGAAGAGGATGAAGATTCTCCTTTCTATGGCAGAGAATACAGCGAGTTTGAGTTTTCTAATACCGTTTACAACTATTATATACATCCGCAGTGGGACGAGTTTGGTTCTCGTACCCTGTATATGAAATTGCTGTTTGCAGACTATGAGCTCAACTATGCTATTATAGAACTGATAGGCGAGTGGAACGATGCTGTAGAGAACGACATCATGCAGATGAAACGTGAGGTGATAGACCTGATGATACCAAAGGGTATATATAAGTTTATCTTAATAACAGAAAACGTACTCAACTTTCACAGCAGCGATCAGGATTATTATGAAGAATGGTATGATGACATAAAAGATGAAGGTGGCTGGATTGTATCTATTAATATGCCCGAACAAACGCAATACGATTTCCAGCGTTCGCATATAGACAGGTACATCAAACTGTTTGAAAACCCCAACTGGCGTACCTATCAACCACAGCATTTCTTTCAGATGGTCGATAACCAGATGTTGAGGTTAGATGCTATTTAGCAAACAAAATATTAGACATGTCAACCAAGCGGTTGGCATGTTGTTTTTTAATTAGTATTTACAGGTATTTCACAAATATCAATGTGTAGAAATAGGGATTGCGTTTTAGCAGCGTGAAGCGTATATTTGCGAAGATTTTTACAAAAACATTACAATTTAACACAGACGATTATTATGTCTTGGAAAAACGCTTTCAGCAGTTCGGTTGGCAAGAAGATTCAAATGTCACTTACCGGGCTCTTCCTAATCCTCTTCTTACTGGTCCATTGTTATGTAAATGCAATGATTTTTTACAACGATGGTGGTGAGAAATTTACAGAGGCCGCACATTTCATGGGTACAAATATTGTTATTCGTATTACTGAAATAGGCCTTTTTGCATTTTTAATACTGCACATTGTGCAAGGCCTCAGTTTGTGGATGCAAAACCGCAAGCGTCGCAACACACGTTATGCAGTAAATGCAGGTAATGCTACCAGCAAATGGTATAGCCGTTCTATGGGTATACTGGGTACGCTTATCCTGTTGTTCCTTGTATTGCACATTTCTGCTTTCTGGGCACCAAACCGTGCATCGCAAACAATGGGCAATGGCGAACTGGACCTGTACGGTATGATGCGTGATGCTTTCCAGAACATTGTGGTTGTTATTATTTACATATTCGGTTGCATATCATTGGCATGGCACCTTGTACACGGTTTCTTCAGTGCATTCCAGACACTAGGTCTTGCAATGAACAAATACAAGGGTATCATCAAATCGGTTGGTGTAGCTTTCTCAATCATCATCCCGTTGATATTTGCACTGATGCCACTGGCGTTTTACATGCACTGGATACAATAAACTAATAATCTCATCTAATTCTAAAATATTTCCATAGTTATATATATGGCACTTAATTCAAAAATACCTGCTGGTTCTCTGGAAGATAAGTGGGAAAAATATAAATCGACTTGTAAGCTGGTAAACCCTGCAAATAAGCGTCAACTGGAAGTGATAGTAATAGGTACCGGTCTTGCCGGTGCATCTGCTGCTGCATCACTCGGCGAGTTGGGTTATAAAGTAAAAACATTCTGCTTTCAGGATAGTCCGCGTCGTGCGCACTCTATCGCTGCGCAGGGTGGTATCAATGCCGCCAAAAACTATCAGAACGATGGTGACAGTACTTACCGTCTGTTTTACGATACTGTAAAAGGTGGTGACTATCGTGCCCGCGAAGCTAACGTTTATCGTCTGGCTAGTGTGAGTGCAAACATCATAGATCAGTGTGTGGCACAAGGTGTTCCTTTCGCACGTGAATATGGTGGTCTGTTGAGCAACCGTTCTTTTGGTGGTACACAGGTACAACGTACATTCTATGCTGCAGGCCAAACAGGTCAGCAGTTGTTGATAGGTGCATATCAGGCGTTGGAGCGTCAGGTAGCATTGGGTAATGTAACACAATACAGCCGTCACGAAATGCTGGATATTGTAATGATAGATGGCAAAGCACGTGGTGTGATAGTTCGTAACCTGGTAACAGGCGAACTGGAACGTCATTTTGGCCATGCAGTATTGTTGTGTAGCGGTGGTTACGGTAACGTATTCTACCTTTCTACAAACGCTATGGGTAGTAACGTAACGGCTGCATGGAAAGCACACAAAAAAGGTGCATTCTTCGGCAACCCTTGTTATACTCAAATTCACCCTACATGTATCCCTGTTAGTGGCGACCACCAGTCTAAATTGACACTGATGTCAGAATCGCTGCGTAACGATGGTCGTATATGGGTACCTAAAAAACAAGGTGATAACCGCAAACCAAACGAAATACCGGAAGAAGAAAGGGATTACTACCTGGAGCGCAGGTACCCTGCCTTTGGTAACCTCGTACCTCGCGACGTTGCCAGCCGTGCTGCAAAAGAGCGTTGCGATGCGGGTTATGGTGTAGGTGCTTCTAAACAAGCGGTATATCTTGACTATGCTTCAGCTATTCAGCGTTATGGTAAAATAGAAGTAAGCAAACAAGGTATTGCCAATGCTGATGCTGCTACAATTACCAAACTGGGTAAAGAAGTAGTAAAAGAAAAATATGGCAACCTGTTTGACATGTATGCTAAGATAACAGGCGAAAACCCATACGAAGTGCCAATGCGTATATACCCTGCGGTACACTACACAATGGGTGGTGTATGGGTTGACTACGAACTGCAAACTACTATACCTGGTTTGTATGCACTAGGCGAAGCAAACTTCAGCGACCACGGTGCAAACCGTCTGGGTGCATCTGCACTGATGCAGGGCCTTGCTGATGGTTATTTCGTTATCCCTTACACATTGGGTAATAATCTGGCAGACGATATCCGTACCAAATCAATACCAACAGACCATCCTGCTTTCGTAGCTGCTGAAAACGAAGTACGTGAGCGCATCAACAAACTGATGAACATCAAGGGTACTGAAAGTGTTGAAAGCTTCCACAAGCGTTTGGGTAAGATAATGTGGGATAAGTGCGGTATGGCTCGTAACGAAAAAGGACTGAAAGAAGCTATTGAAGAAATCAAAGCATTGCGCAAAGAATTCTGGAGCAACGTACGTATACCGGGTGAAGTGAATGAATACAATCCTGAACTGGATAAAGCAAACCGTGTTGCAGACTTCCTGGAACTGGGCGAGCTGATGTGTCTGGATGCATTGAACCGTAATGAAAGCTGTGGTGGCCACTTCCGTGAGGAATACCAAACAGAAGATGGTGAAGCAGAACGTCGTGATGATGAATACATGTACGTAGCTGCATGGGAATACAAAGGCGACAGCAACTTCGTAATGCATAAGGAAGAGCTTAACTACGAAGTAGTACACCCAACACAACGTTCTTACAAATAATAGTTATTAACAGATAGAAAATATTCCGTTTCATGGAACATTATAATATGAATCTCACACTGAAAGTGTGGAAACAAAAAAACACAAACGAGAAAGGCCGTTTTGAAACATATCACGTTAAGGATATTTCTTCTGAAATGTCTTTCCTCGAAATGTTTGACGTACTGAACGAGCAACTGATTGCAGAAGGTAAAGAACCTGTAGCTTTCGATCACGACTGCCGCGAAGGTATCTGTGGTATGTGCAGCATGGTTATTAACGGTCGTGCACATGGTAAATGGGAACAGACTACTACTTGCCAGTTGCACATGCGTGCCTTTAAAGATGGCGAAACGATTGTTGTAGAGCCTTGGAGGGCAAGTGCATTCCCTGTTATTAAAGATTTGGTTGTTGATCGTCAGTCTTTCGACCGTATCATACAGGCAGGTGGTTATGTATCTGTAAACACAGGTAACGCTGTTGATGCCAACGCTATACCTATAGAAAAACACATGGCAGATGAAGCATTTGCTTCTGCTGCATGTATAGGTTGCGGTGCATGTGTGGCTGCATGTCCTAATGCATCAGCAATGCTGTTCTTGTCTGCAAAGGTATCTCACCTGGCTATGTTGCCACAGGGTTCACCGGAGCGTAAAGAACGTGTTATGAACATGGTAAACCAGATGGATAAAGAAGGCTTTGGTAGCTGTACCAACATTGGTGCTTGCGAGGCTGAATGTCCTAAAGGTATCTCTATCGAAAACATTGCACGCCTGAACCGTGAGTATTTGGGTGCTATGTTTGATGGTGGTTCTAAAAACGCTATATAATATATCAATTCTATTAACGAAGGCTACCTTTTCGGGTAGCCTTTTTTGTTATTTTTACAGCATGTTGAAAAGACTCTTCTCATTATTCGTCACAATACTTTTACTGGCCAATACACTGAAAGCACAAGACAGTGTGCGGGCAGATGACAGCCATCTGCAGGTAAGCCTTATAACCTGTGGTACGGGCGATGAGATTTATGAAACGTTCGGGCATACTGCCATACGCATTGTAGATAGTGTGGCAGGTACAGATATGGTGTATAACTACGGTACGTTTGACGGGTATGCCGAAAATTTCGAGTTGCAGTTCATGCAAGGCAAACTGTTGTACTATGTAAGTTGCTATCCTTATTCTATATTTCAGCAAGAGTATGCAGCATACCACCGCAGTGTAGAAGAACAGGTTTTGCATATCAGTGGTGCATCCAAAATGTCTATTGATTCGTATCTTAAGAATAATGCACTGGAACAAAACAAGTATTACAAATACGATTTCTTCTTTGATAACTGTGCTACCCGTATTCGTGATGTATTCCGTTATGCATTGGGTGTGAAGTTTAAATATGGTAAAGTATTGCCTGAAGGGAAGAAGATTACCTACAGACAAATCATCAATCAATATTTCTATCGTACACACGGAGAAAGAGTAGGTGTAAACCTGTTGCTCGGCAGCCGCATAGATAAAGTAATGACAGACCTTGATATTATGTTCCTGCCCGATTATTTAAGAGACGGGCTTGCAGGTGCTACCCTGAAAGGCAAACCTGTAGCAGGTAAGGCACAGCTCGTCTTAGATGGTTCTCCTTACAAGCCTGCAGGTTTCAACTGGGTATTGGCACTTACAATTGGTTTATTGATATTGACTGCAATAGGCCTGTTTGTTCCTAATATGCAGGTGCTTGGCAGAGTAATGTCAGGTTTCATGCTGTTCATAACAGGTTTGTTGGGCGTGTTGATGTTGGTTATGTGGCTTGCTACAGACCATCAGGGTTGCCAGAATAACTACAATATACTCTGGGCATTGCCAACTAACGTTTTCATAGCATTTGCCGTTAAAAGAAATAAGAACAGGTATGCAATAGTAGGTATCGCTTTGATATTTGTATCGCTTTTGGTGCATATACTTGGTATTCAAGAGCAGGCTTTGCTGGAGATGTCTCCCGTATTGCTGTCTTTAATATTAATATATCTCCACATCATCAGGATAAACAGGGCTAAAGCGTAATGGAAGTGAAGGTCATCAGCACGAATGTATTTGCAAGCCTGCAGTATCGTAAAACAGGTAGTGGCCCTGCCATTGTTTTATTGCATGGCTTCCCTGTCAGCAGCTTGCTGTGGAGCAGGGTTTGGGATAAGATAGGCGAAAATAATACTGTAATAGCTCCTGATTTACCAGGTAGCGGAGGCAGTGCAGGTGTACCTAACTTGTCTATGGAGCTGATGGCAGATGCTGTAAAAGCTATATTGGATACAGAAGGTATTACCCAAGCAATTGTTGCAGGGCATTCTATGGGTGGCTACGTAGCAATGGCTTTTGCAGATAAGTATCAGGAAATGGTACTTGGTATAGCTATGGTACATTCTATTGCATCAGACGATACGGAGGAGAAAAAAGAAACCCGCAGAAAATCTATTGCATTGATAGAAAAGGGTGGCAAGGAACCGTTTGTTAAGCAAATGATACCCAACCTGTTCTCTCCCAATAGCAGTCAATTACATCCGGAGTGGGTACAAGAGCAGATAAGAGAGGGGTTGAAAGTGCCTGCAGAAAGCCTTACAGCTTTTTACAATGCCATGATAAACCGTGAAAATCATACAGAAACCTTGTCTAATGCGGCATTTCCAATGCTTTGGGTTGCCGGGAAAGACGATGGGGTAACACCGCTTGATAAAGTAATACAACATTCAATGCTTGCAAGCGTTAACTTTGTAAGGGTGTATGATAATTGCGGGCATATGAGTATGATAGAACAAAGTGAAAGGCTAATTGGTGATATTATTGAATTTTCAAAATACTGTAGCAATGCAAATGCTTAAAAAAGCATTCTTTACCATATTGTTGCTGCTGGGTTTACTACCTATCGCAAATGCAACCCACTTAGTGGGTGGTGAAATGACCTATCGTTACACTGGTCAGGACGCTTTGGGTAGAAATTTATATGAAATTACTTTGTATGTATATCAAGACTGTCTAACAGGGTTACCTGATGTAATAGCACAAGATAATCCCGCATATATCGGAATATTTACACAAAGCGGTGTGCCTGTAATTCGACTGGATAGCATATTTTCTTCTGAAGCTATTCCTGTTCCACTGAATTTCAGCAACGAATGTGTAAATAACCCTCCACCAACATGTCTTAGAAGAACAAAGTTTGTAAAAACGTATGCTTTAGCTCCAAGTACATCTGGTTATAGAGTAATACATTCACGCTGTTGCAGAAATGAAACTATAAATAATATTCAACGTCCTGGCGAGGTTGGTGCAACATATTTCTGTGATATTCCACCAACAACGATAGCATCAAATAACAATAGCGCCAGATTCAGATATTATCCTCCACAAATCATTTGTATAAATAACCCATTGGTATATGATCATTCGGCTACAGATGCCGATGCAGATTCTCTGAGTTATGAAATATGTGATTCGTATCCAGGTGGTTCAAGGGATGATTCTAAACCAGAACCTAACAATGTGCTCCCTTCTCCATTAAGTATATATATGGATAGAAAACCAAGTCCTAGTTATGGTTACAGACCTGGTTATAGTGCTGCAAAGCCAATGGGAGGTAGCCCACTTATTCAGATTAACCCTAAAACAGGTATTATGACGGGCACTCCCAATCTAATGGGACGTTATGTAGTATCTGTTTGTTGTCATGAATGGAGGAACGGTGTTATTATTAACACTAGCAGAAGGGAGTTTCAGTTTGTAGTTACAAATTGTTCAAAAGCAGTTGTAGCGGACATTCCGCAATTTAGTAATGAGATTAATACTTACATCGTTAATTGTAAGGATAAAACAGTAGGGTTTGTAAATCATAGTTCCGGTGGGTTCTCTTATTTCTGGGATCTTGGTGTTCCGGGTGCAACGTCTACAGATTTTCAACCTGTATATACATACCCTGACACCGGTACATTTAAAGTAAAACTGATAGTAAATAAGGGCAGTACATGCCCTGATAGTATTGACAGACTGGTAAAAGTGTATCCCACACATACTGCCGCTTTCAAGTTTGAAGGTTTGTTGTGCCCCAACACACCTATGCAATTTACTGATTTATCAGATGCTACATACAAGCCAATTGTTGCTTGGGATTGGGATTTCGGAGATTGGAAACAGTCTGCTGAGCAAAACCCTAAGCATAGTTTTGATGTTGGCGGAGATTATACCGTTCGCCTTATTTCAACTACTGTAAAGGGATGTGTCGATACTGCATACCAAACAGTGAAAGTTGAAAAATTTGTTCCATTTGCCGGTAATGATACAATCATCGTAAAAGGGGAGTCTATCAATTTTAAAGCTTCGGGTGGTATAGAATATACTTGGAAACCTGCAGACAGGCTTAACCTGACGAATGTGTTTAATCCTACAGGTTATTATCCCGATACCGGTAGGTATAATTATGTAGTACACATAAAAAGTGCCAATGACTGTGAGGGTGATGCTAAGATAAACGTATGGGTAGTAAATCAGGCATCTTTGTTTGTCCCATCAGCATTTACACCCAATGGTGATGGTAGGAATGATTTTCTGAAAGTATTAAGTGTTGGGTATGCCAAAGTGAATTTCTTCAGAGTGTTTAACAGGTTTGGAGAGGCTGTATTCCAGACAGATAAGATTTTAGAAGGTTGGGATGGCAGATACAAAGGTCAGCTTGCAGATGTAGGTACTTATTTTTGGGTATTGTCTGTAACAGACAGGTATGGCAAAGAGGAAAGCATTAAAGGTGATGTTACATTAATTCGTTAGTAATCATTAAGAATATGATAAAAAGGTGCACAGATGTGCGCCTTTTTTGTTGTAATGCTATCTTTATGCAGTAATTGAACAAATGATGGTGAAAACAGTATTAGTAACGGGTGCAACGTCGGGTTTTGGTAAAGCGATAGCAACCGTTTTTGCAAAGAATGGTTATAACGTATGTATAACAGGCAGGCGCGAAGAAAGGCTGCAGGAATTGAAAGTAGAACTGGAGAAAACTTATAATGTAAATATTACTATACTCACTTTCGATATCAGAAAAAGAGAAGAGGTAATTAAAGCTGTAGATGAACTAAAGTCCCACTACTATACAATAGATATTCTCGTAAACAATGCTGGTCTTGCTGCGGGGTTGAGTACAATAGATGAAGGCGATATGGACGATTGGGACACAATGATAGATACTAATGTGAAAGGGTTGTTGTACATCACTCGTCAGGTAGTACCTATGATGAAAGCAAAGGGTGGACATATTTTTAATATTGGCTCTACGGCTGCTAAGATGGTATATAAAAACGGTAATGTATACTGCGCTACCAAGTTTGCAGTAGATGCACTCAACCAAGCAATGCGCATCGATTTGTTGCCTTACGGTATCAAAGTAACAGGCATACATCCCGGTATGGCAGAAACTGAGTTTTCTATTGTAAGATTCAAAGGTGATGAAGACCGCGCAGGTAATGTGTATAAAGGTTTTGAACCACTGCATCCAGAAGATATCGCAAATACTGTTTACTACTGTGCTACATTGCCACAGCATGTATGCATCAACGATCTTACTATTACCTGCACCAATCAGGCAAATAGTGTTGTAACCATAAAAGACGCAGAAAGGCTTAATAAATAGAACGATGTACGAATCAACAACGGAGGTAAGGGTGCGCTATGGAGAGACCGACCAGATGGGCTATCTCTACTATGGTTATTATGCATTGTATTACGAAGTAGGCAGGGCAGAGGCTATACGTCAGTTAGGCTTTACTTATCGAGAACTGGAAGAAATGGGTATCATGATGCCAGTGGTAGACCTGCATGCGCAATACTTCCGTCCGGCATTGTACGATGACCTGATAACAGTAAAGACTATTCTGAAAGAACTACCTGAATCTCACAAAATTCAATTCCATTCAGAACTGTATAATGAACAAAAACAATTGCTGAATAAAGGTGTTACTACATTGGTGTTTTATGATCCTGCAACAAAGCAAAAAGTAAACATGCCTGAAGAATTGAAAAACAGGCTGCAACCTTTCTTTACAAAATAACTATATGGCAAATATCAGGGCTTCGATAATAACGATTGGTGATGAACTGCTGATTGGACAGACAATAGATACCAATTCAGCATGGATAGCAAAACAACTGAATACACTAGGTATAGATGTAACGAAGCGAATAGCGGTAGGCGATAACGAGAAAAGTATAACGGATGCAATGGATAGTGAATTGGCAGATGCGGATTTGATATTCCTGACTGGTGGCTTAGGCCCTACAGCTGATGACATCACAAAGCCGCTTCTTTGCAGATATTTTGGTGGTAAGCTGGTTATTAACGAACAAGTACTGGCGCATGTTAAGGATATTTTTACCAAAAGAAACAGGCCGTTTCTGGAACGTAATATGAAACAGGCAGAAGTGCCTGATAATTGTACCGTGTTGTTTAACCCTATGGGTACTGCTCCGGGTATGTTGTTCGAGAAAAATGGTAAGAAAGTAATGTCTATGCCTGGGGTACCTTTTGAGATGATGGCAATTATGGAAACAGCCGTATTGCCGATGCTGAAAGAGAATTATCAAAGCGATGCTATAGAGCATGCAACCATCATTACTGCAGGTGAGGGCGAAAGCTTTGTGGCAGAGAAGATACAGGATATTGAAACTGCCATGCCATCGCATATCAAGCTAGCATATTTACCAAATTTGGGAATGGTAAAACTACGCTTGACTGGTAAGGCAAAGGATGCTGTTGCGCTGAAGGCAGAAGTACAAGATTGGATGCTACAGGTAAAAGAAAGACTTGCCAATATTGTAGTAGCAGATGGTGATATAGCTTTCGAGCAGATTATTGGTAATTTACTCAAGCAAAAAGGTAAAACGCTTTCATTGGCAGAAAGCTGTACGGGTGGTTATATATCTCATCTTATAACACAGGTATCAGGTGCCAGCAACTATTACAAAGGTGGTGTAGTTTCTTATCTTATAGAAGTAAAAGAAAACCTACTTGGTGTAAATGCTGAAGACATTGCAAATAATGGAGCCGTTAGCGAAACTGTAGCCATTCAAATGGCAGAAGGGGTAAGGAAACAGCTACAATCCGATTATGCACTCAGTATTACAGGTATATTGGATAAACAGCCTGTTCAAGGAGAGAAAGAAGAACCAGGTACTATATGGATGGCAGTGGCAGGACCAGATAAAACTGTTGCCAGAAAGTTCAAAGTGTATTACGATAGGGTGAGAAATAAAGAAAGTGCATCTATAATGGGTATGCTTTTCCTTTGGAAGTTTATTAACGATAAATTGTAAATGATACTTTTTCTGGTAGGTATGCCGGGCGCAGGCAAAACATATTGGGGCAAAATATTTGCTCAGGAATATGGCTTGCAACATACAGACCTTGATGAAAGTATTGAAGCACAAGCAAGTAAAACTATTCCACAGATATTCAGGGAAGATGGAGAAGAAGCCTTCAGGGAGATGGAAGCTACTACATTAAGAAATGTAACACAGTCTGTAAAGGTAGATACAATCATTTCTTGTGGCGGAGGTACACCTGTTTTTCATGATAATTTAGCATACATGAAAGCGCAAGGTTGTATAGTATATCTGCAAGCTTCCATTAGCTACTTGGCAGATAGATTAAGGAAAGCAGAGACATTGCGCCCATTGATAGAGGATGACATAGTGGAAAAGCTGGAGGGATTGTTCAAAAATAGAAAAAATATATATGAAAAAGCGCATCATATAGTTGATGCAGAAACATTAACTGTTGGTAATTTTGCAGAAATTATTGCACAATGCAAACATCAGCATTAAGGCTTGGTTCATTATTCGCAGCATTGGCTGTTATTCTTGGTGCTTTTGGTGCGCATGCGCTCAAAAAAGTACTTACACCTGAACTGTTACAAACTTTTGAGACAGGTGTTAAATACCAGTTTTACCACAGCTTTGCATTGCTGATAACAGGTGTTTTATACAGTAGCTTTGCGAATAAGTTTACCAAACTGGCATCTACATTCTTTGCAATTGGTATCATACTGTTTTCAGGTTCTATATACGTGTTGGTAATGCTGAAGTCTAGTGGTCAGGTAGGGCTTGGCGGACTGGGAATATTAACACCCATTGGTGGTGTTTTCTTTATACTTGGATGGCTTATGTTAATATTGGGAATAGGTAATAAAAACAAGTAGAAATACTATTAAGCATAAGCCTTAATCATTAATTTCATTTTATTAAACACAGCAAACTATGAAAGTTGCAGCCTTAATATCCGCACCAGTTGGCAGCCCTGATTTTGCAGGCAAACTATTGCTTGAAATAAATGGTAAATCTGTCATTGCTAATACAGTAGATTCTGTAAAGCAAAGCGGATTATTTGCTGATGTTTTGGTAGTAACGAACGATGCGGCTGTTGAGGCAAACCTTTCTGATGCAGGTGTACAGGTGGTAAAGGTGAATAAAGCATTTGATAACTATATCGAGCGCCTTGCAGAAGCTTCTTTGATGGCAGATGCAGATATGTTTGTTTGCATACCCGGAGATCATTTGTTGCTGAACAATTTAGCTGTAGAACGATTGCTACAACTTTTTGAAGGAGCAATAGGTAAGGATGTGCAGGTGGCGTCTATTGTTCAGAAAATACAAAATGATACACTAAAAGAAGACAGGAATACAGTAAAAGTAGTGCTTGGCTTACGTATGCATGCATTGTACATGTCACGATACCCGATACCGTATATGCAGCACGATGAAGCAGGCTTTGCTTGTTACGAGCATATCAACATTATAGCATGTCGCAAAGATGCTATGCTTCGTTTTTTGCAATGGCCTCCGTCACCATTGGAAAGGGCAGAGCAGATACATGCGTTGCGTTTTGTAGAGAATGGTGTACAGATAAAAATGCATATAGCGCAGTATCCTTATTTTAAGATCCGTAGCGAAGCTGATGTAGCGGGTGCTACAGTTTTTATTAATAACGCAGAATAATCTCTTACATCATTGCGCCCCTTTACACTCGCAAATATTATGCTTGTTCTGTGCCTGTTGGGTATAGATGCATTGTACTTGTCGGGTGCTATTGATTGGTGGTGGTTGCTGATACCAGTTGTTATTTACATGCATCTGTTAGTATTTGGTGCTATCTATATACAGTGGAATTTCTACGCAAAATCTTACAACAAAAGTGTACAATCTAAGCAAGTCGCACTGACATTTGATGATGGTCCGGCGCAGTATACTGGTGTTATATTGGATGTATTGAAGAAAGAAGGTGTACATGCTGCATTCTTTTCGATAGGTAAAAATGCGGCGGCTAATCCTGAAATGGTGAAACGCTGGCATGCTGATGGACACTTAATAGGTAACCATAGCTACGACCATGGTTTCAATTTCGATTGGAAATCGAGCAAAGCCATGCAGGAAGAAATTAACAAAACCAATGAGGCTATCAGACAAATAGCAGGAGTTACACCTAAGCTATTTCGTCCGCCATATGGTGTTACCAATCCCAATCTTGCGAGAGCAATAACCCGTTCGGGTATGCATTCTATAGGCTGGAATGTGCGTTCCTTTGATACCACAGCTAAAAATAAGGCTGATTTAGAGGCTCGTATCCTTAACAGTTTGAAAGGTGGTGACATTGTTCTGCTGCATGATTCCCAACAGATTACAGCCGAAATTTTAACGGATTTAATTAGAAAGGCTCGTGAAAAGGGTTTTACCTTTGTACGCGTAGATAAACTACTGGATTTAAGACCGTATGCGTAATCTTTTTACAGCCATTTTGTGCACTATATCTATAGGTGCTTTTGCCCAGCCCAAAGGTTATACTGCATTAAAAAACGTCTCAGCCTTTCAACAGGCAATGAGTCTGAACAGTACAAAAGTACAGACAATAGCCAGCGATTTTACGCAGGTTAAGAACATGGCTTTACTGGAAGAAAAAATCAAATCTAAAGGCAAATTTTACTACAAAAGAGAAGATAAAGTAAGAATTGAATATACCAGTCCGTATAGCTATCTGTTGGTAATGAATGCCGGGCAAGTAATGGTGAAAGACGAGCAGAAGACTAGCAAAATCAATACTAAAAACAGTAAAACAATGCAATCTGTCAACAGGATAATGATAGATTGTATGAGGGGTACTGTGTTTCAGAATCCAGATTTTAAGGTTACTGCTTACGAAAGTAGTACGGGCTATTTGCTGAACATGGTGCCGGTAACAGATGCCATGAAAAAGATGTTTAAGCAAATAGATGTGTATATGGGTAAAAAGACGATGGATGTTGATAGGCTGACAATGACAGAACTAGGCGGAGACTATACCGACATGGACTTTACAAATACTAAACATAACACTGCGCTGGATGAGGCAATTTTTAAGGTTAAGTAGCCTTTTACTGCTATTCTTTGCATCTTGCGCTAGCCCATATAAGGGCTTAAAACCATCATCTGCAGGCAATAAGACCGCATATCAGTACAAGCCACAATTTTTAAAAGAAGTTTACCGTTGTACAGTAAATGGTAGAGTACTATTCAAGAAATTTCACCTGAGTGGTATCCTGTTGTTGAAAGAAATGAAAAATGGCACGGTACGTGCTATATTCCAGAATGAAATGGGCTTCACTTTTTTCGATTTTGAGTGGGACCATCAGGATTCATTCAAAGTAAACAGCATTATCCCACAATTGGATAAACCTGCTGTTGTGAAAATATTGAAGAAAGACTTCAACCTGTTCTTAATGAAGGGGTTAGAAAAAGAATCAGAAAAAATCCTGATTTCGGATAGGGGTAAAGAGGTCTTTTACTGTTTTACTATAGGGGAAGGGTATGTTTACTATGTAGAGGAGGATAATATGCTACAGCGTATTGAGAATACAGGTAAGAAGAAAAAAGTAACTACCATTAGCCTGATGGGTAAGCATAGTGCAAATGACTTGGCTGACAGTGTAATGTTTAACCATCATAAAGCAAACTTTACTATTAGCTTACATAAAATCAATAGCCATGTTGATGAATGATTTTTACAGTATTGAATACATGCTCAGGGAGCCTAATAGTGCTTCTTGCAAAGTTGCCTTCAATACACAGCACGATATATTTAAAGGCCACTTTCCAAGCCAGCCGGTAGTACCGGGTGTTTGTATGATGCAAATGGTAAAAGAGCTATTGGAACAATTGGTAGATAAAAATCTGTGGATGCGGGATGCAGGGCAGGTTAAATTCCTTCAATTAATAACACCTGATGTACAACCTGTAGTAAACATCAGTTGGAAACAAGACGGCAGAGCACTGAATGTGAATGCGTCCTTCAAAAGTGATACTTCAGATTTGTTTAAACTGACGGGTAACTTCGAAACGAAATAAATGATTAAGCAAGAGTTAATATCTCTTGCTTTTTTTATGTAAAATAATGTTAAACCAAAGTCAACGATTAGGTATCGATTTTGGTAATATACTATCTTTCTAAAAACATTATTTTATGAATAAGATACCTGTACTCATTTTATTATTTCTATGTACTTTCCTTACAGCTAAAGCGCAGCGCTATGCTGATCTTGAAGCAACTTTATTAAGTCCCTTAAATAATGATACTGCTTTTATTGATGAGTCATTTGATATTGTATTACAAGTAATTAATACTGGAGTTGATACTTTCCGTGCAACGGATTCTGCTCAGTTTGTTTTAGAATTTGATGGCAGTCCTATATTGTTTAGTGTTGGTGGCGGCCCTTCATTACCGTATTTGCCTTATAGTGGAGCAGAAATAGTGCCAGGAGATACTGCATTGGTAGGTTTTTCATTTACGCTATTCAATGGTTGGGATTTAGGTACTACGGAATTCTGCGCAAGATTTATACCTTATAATGCTACAGATTCTATTATTGATACTGTATTGACAAATAATGGAGGCTGTGCCAATATATTAATATACGAATATGGTACAGGTGTTTCTGCATTTACAAAGTTGGATAAATCTATAACAGTATATCCTAATCCTGCTAGAGATATTATACATATTAAAGCTATAGCTACAAAAACAGAACATATTATGTTCTCTTTAGTGAATATCATGGGACAGACCGTATTGAAGCAGGATTTTGGTTTAAAATCTGCCGGAGAAGTTGACGTCCCTGTTAACCTGAATAACATTCCAAGAGGTGTATATGGTTATCAGTTGATGATAGGAAGTGATATAAAGAAAGGAAAACTAATGGTAGAGTAGGTGAATTGCAGTTTAAGATATCGTAAAGCGGAGATACTAATCTCCGCTTTTTATTTACGTATATTTATACAAATAATGATACAATGGTTATACTATATGCAATTATTGCGTTGGTTGTATTTGGAGGCTTGCTATGGGTGAGCCTTAAATTGTATAAGGCCTTTATTGAAGGTAAGTTTGAAAATAAGCGAGATGAATAGGTAACCTATTTGCTGTACATTTTTAGTATAGAAGCTGAGATACTTTTATACATTTCTTCCCATTCAGGGTGTTGATTTAATAACTGTAGATGTTCCTGCATGGTTGCAGTGTCATTTCTTTTTGCAGGTCCCGTTTGTAATGTTGATGGTGATTGGTTGTTTATTCTTTCAGCCGTTTGAGCTATGATAGGAATCATTGTGTTAAACGGTATCCCATATTCTTGACATAATTTTTCTGCTATGGAAAACAGATGGTTTGAAAAATTATTACTGAACACAGCTGCAAGGTGCATTTGCTTTCTTTTATCACTATCAGCTTCGTACACATTATCCGTAAAGCTGGCAGCGATTGTATGAATAAGTGCTAAACTATCTGTGGTATTTACTTCTATTGCCGTCGGGATATTTCTTGTTACAGGTAGTTGGCTTTTCGTTATTGAATATATTGGCCAGATAACACCGTAGATATTAGCCGGACCTTTCAAAGTATTTGAAGATACAGCACCTGCTGTGTGCAATAGCAAAGTTTTACTAAAGTTAAGCTTACCGGATACTTCTTCTATTGAGTTGTCAGAAACCGCTAAAATGCAAACGTCGGCATCATCAGGTATTCCGTTTGTCAACATATATGCATTAGCATTGACAGTATGAGCTAGTTCTGCAGCTTTTGAGATATCTCTGCCATATATACCTTTGCACAAATGGCCTGCATCATGTAGTTTTGTGGCCATAAACCAGGCTGTATTACCAGTGCCCACTATATAATAAGTCATGATAAAGACTGTTTATGTGTTACATAATAGTCTTCCATAACCTTATGCGCCTTTTCTTTAAGAGCTGCGATATCTTCGAGCGTAAGCCCTTTGGTAGATATAGGTTCTAAAAAGTGGAAATGTATAGTCTTTGGCCTTGCCCAAAGCTTTTTATCATGTGGTAATATTGTGCCTGTATTGAAGATGATACCGGGTATAATATCTTTTTGCGCTTTTACAGCAGTAATAAATGCCCCATCATAAAAGCGTTGAATTGGTTGGTCTGTTTTGTTTCGTGTTCCTTCAGGGTATAGACAAAGGTGTATGCCAAGGTCTAAGATTTCTTGCATTTTAGTAAAGCTTTCTCTTCTGGAGTTTTCATTTTTTCTATTTACCAGTATAGAGCCTGCTTTATATATCACGCCAAAAAGCGGGATTTTCGACATTTCGACCTTTGCCAATGTTTTGTTAGGCCCAGGTATCCAAGGAGAAGAAACAGGTATATCAACAAGCGAATTGTGGTTTGTAATTACTACGTAGTTCTCTCCGTGTTTGAAATGTTCTGTTCCTTTTCTCACTATTCTGCAGCCAACAATAGGCATAAAGAACCCCATCCATGCCCTAAATACCGGATGCAATGCTTTACTTTTTGAAGGTTCCTGCAAGTTTGAGATTATCCATATAGGAATGAAAACAATGAGCATAGTTGCAACAAAAAACAACATGCCGACAATGAAGTATATGCGTCCTAAAATGTTACTGATCAGCTTCATTTAAATTCCAGTCAATTGGTGTTAAGCCTTTTTGCAATAGCCATTCATTGGCTTTGCTAAAGTGCCTGCAGCCCATAAATCCATTATGTGCCGAAAGTGGTGATGGGTGAGCAGCTGTTAGTATTAAGTGTTTAGCCTTATCTATCAGCTCTTGCTTGCTCTTTGCAAAGCTACCCCAAAGCATGAAAACTACACCATCTTTTTGGTCTGAAATAGTTTTGATAACAGCGTCTGTAAACAAGTGCCAGCCTATCTTGCTATGAGACATAGGTTTGTTTATCTCTACAGTAAGTGATGCATTCAGCATTAGCACTCCTTGTTGAGCCCATTTTCCCAGATTGCCATGTTTGGGTATAGGTATACCTAAATCTGTATGTTGTTCCTTAAAGATATTTACCAAAGAGGGTGGTGCAGGTACACCATGGGGTACAGAAAAACTTAGTCCGTGTGCCTGACCGGGATTATGATATGGGTCCTGTCCCAGTATAACTACTTTAACATTACTTATCGGCGTAGTATTGAAAGCATTGAATATGAGCTTACCGGGGGGGAATATTGTTCTGCCAGACAGCTTTTCATTTTTCAAAAATCTGACAACTTCAGCAAAATATGGCTTCCGGAATTCTGCTGATAATGCAGCCTTCCAACTCTCTTCAATCTGTACCTCCATACAGGTAAATTATCTGTTTTGCGGAATGTATCTTGGGTTGTTATTAGCCTTTGCAGGTTGCTGTTTAGGTGCAGTAGTAGGTGCATTTGCTTTAGCCTTACCAGGTTGCATGATTGTAAAGCTGCCGCAAAGGCTTTGTGTACCTTTTATTTGTGTAAGTATTACCAGATACAAGTCTGTCTTTTCAGGTACAAAAGAGTATACTACAAAGTTTGAAACCTCAGGCATTTTGAGGATTTTCTCATCAATTTTTCTGTCTTCACCATCGTATAGCTCAAAGTTTATCTTATTAGCATCGCGGCTACCTATAAATATCATTTGATAAAGAACACCTTTGGTAAGCTGTATTGCTACCGGTGTTGGTTGGCGCGATTCCATGCTTATCATAGCATCGCGGTATACCTCTTGCCCTTGTGCTTTGAAGTCTTGCTTATATTGTTCTGCCTGAAGCCTGATACTTTTGTCATTACAACCTAAAGTAGGCAGTATCTGCGCAGATACGCTGTTGTTTATTGCTGATAAACAACCAATAACAGACAGGATGATGAATATTTTGCGCATATAGTATCTCAATAAGTTAGGCTAAGATAATAGAAAACTTCAAGGTTTTAGCCTTTCAGCTCGTTATCGGCTTGTTATTCTATACCTTTTGTCTTAGAAAAAATATTAATAACTAAAACGCCTAATCCTATGAGTATCATACCTATTATGGCGGCGGTATCGGGTACTTGTTTGTATAAAATAATGCCTGCTATTGTTACCAGTACAATCCCCACACCAGACCATATAGCATATGTAATACCCACCGGCAATACTTTTACAGTTATGCTCAGAAAATAAAATGCTACCGCATAACCAACTACTACCAAAATGCTTGGTATTGGTTTTTTAAATTGTTCAGACGCCTTAAGGCTGCTTGTTGCTACTACTTCGCCTACAATCGCAATAAGCAGGTATAAATACTTCATCATTAGCTAAAATTAGCGATTATAGTGCTACCCGGCTGTTAAATGATTTCGGCAACATGTTTTTCTATATTACCTGCAATTTTCTCCATTGGCAGATCATTACTGTCCTTACCAAACGGATCTTCAATTTCTTCTGCAATCAACTCAAGGCTGCCAAGTACATAGAATACTATAGCAACAACAAGCATTACCAAATAGCCCAACGAAAATGAATAAGCAATGGGCATTGTCATGATATAGGTGAAAATAAATTTCTTTATAAATGCGCTGTAAGAGTAGGGTATCGGTGTATTTTTAATACGTTCACAAGCACCGCATATATCTGTAAAAGAAGATACTTCATTATTAATAAACAGTAGTTGCTCTCCGCTAATTACGCCTTCTTTATGTAATTGTACGGCACGTGCTATAATAGCTTTCGCTACCTGATTGGGTGCATGTTTATCACTATCCAGATTTTTTAATTCAGGGTGGTCTGCATCATCCAGCATGTATCGGGTAGATTCTGCTTGCAAATGCTCTTTTAATACAAAAGCATACATTGGTATTGCCTTGCGGAAGAAGTCTCTGTTATACTCATCGTCTTTGTCTAAAAGGGTTGTGAGTTTTAATGCAAGGTTACGGCTGTTGTTTACTAATGCACCCCACAGTTTTCGGCCTTCCCACCACCTGTCGTAGGCTGTATTTGTTCTGAATACCAATAGCAGTGATAATGCCATACCTAATATGGTATGCATTACCGAGAAGTTCTTCAGCGGGCTGGTTTCGTGTGTTTTGAAGTAATTAATTTCCAGATATGCAATAATGCCCGAATAGATGGCTATAATAGCAATAAGCCCTAACAGCTTGCGAAGCGTGTCGGACTTATGAAACTGAAATAAGATGCCAAACCATTCTTTGGGGTTGTATATGCGCATATTATCGGATATCTACGTGTAGTAATTTTTGACCTTCAATAAAACCTTCCAGCTTATCATATACGTTGACAGGACCAACGCCTGCAGGCGTACCGGTAAATATTACATCGCCAATGTTCAGGGTAAAATATTGAGATACGTATTCAAGTATTTGATTGATGTTAAATATCATATCGTTACTGTTACCAACCTGAACTGTTTTGTCGTTCAGTTTCAACTCAAAATTGATGTTGTTGATATTTGAGCCTTCAGGAAACGGAATAAAATTGCCTATGGCAGCAGACCCATCAAATGCCTTGGCGATTTCCCAAGGCAGGCTTTTTTCTTTTTGTTTTTGCTGCAGGTCTCTTGCAGTAAAATCAAGACCTACTGTTATAGCATTGTAGTATTTGTGAGCAAATTTTTCTTGTATGTATTTTCCGTTCTTGCTGATTTTTACTACAAGTTCGCATTCGTAGTGCAAATCATCTGTAAATTCAGGATAATACAACGGTTTATCGGGGAAAAGCAAGGCGCTTTTCGGCTTCATAAATATAACCGGCTCTGTAGGTATATCATTCTTTAATTCTTTGGCATGTTCGCTGTAATTTCGCCCGATACAGATTATTTTCATTGTTATTATTATGAGTCGTGTAAAAATAAAATTTCCTGCCGAAAATCCATTGTTTACTACAACAATAGGGGTTAGAATAGGCGACATAAATTATGGTAATCATCTTGGCAACGATTCGGTACTTTCAATAATACATGAAAGCCGCATGCAGATGTTGAAACAATGGGGTGGCAACGAGCTGAATATAGCAGGTAATAGTCTGATAATGGCTGACGTAATGATAGCTTATAAAGGAGAGGCTTTTTACGGAGAGCAATTAACCGTGAGCCTGTTTGCAGAGGAAGTTACTGACAGGTCTTTTGATTTGTTATACCACATCAGTACAATGCGCGACGGAGCAACAAAAGACATAGCACATGCTAAAACCGGTATGATATGTTTTGATTATAATACACGTAGAATAGCTACCATCACAGAAGAATTAAAAACACTTCTTGAAAAGTAGTTTTTTTCAAAAATATCATTACCTTTGCATTCCATTTTTGGCGAGGTAGCTCAGATGGTTAGAGCGCAGGATTCATAACCCTGAGGTCACGGGTTCAACTCCCGTCTTCGCTACAGAAGATAAAAGCCGCATTTTGTGCGGCTTTTTTATTTTAATGGTGTTACTGTATATCCTTCTTTCTTCAGTAATGAAATCAATCCGTTCTCTCCGTAAAGATGGCCGGCACCTACTGCAAAGAATACTGATGTCTTATCCATTTTTTCTATCATTCTTGGTATCCATTTCTCATTACGAACATCCAGAAAACCGTCAATGTCTTTATCTGATGCGCCTGATTCTTTTATCAGCTTGCCCAGTGCGGGAAGGTCTTGATTTTTATAAGCTGTAGTCAGTTTTTTAAAATCACCCTTGTCTGTATTCTTACCATTCAACAGGTCTACTATATCTTTTATTACAGAGTCAACAGGTAGATTGTCAAACAAATCAAGCTGTTCGCTAACGGTTTCGAGCCCTGTAATTTCTTTATGTTCAGTTTTTGCAGCTTCCATGATGTTGTTCTCGTATGATATAGGATTGCTGCAATCTGAAGATTGAGTGGAGAATAGCGTTTGCAGGGCCACAGGCTTCATTTGCTGAAACAATTCAATGTTCATTCCCAGACTGTCTTTCACATATTTCTCCAGTTTCTCATAGTCTGCCGGCGAAAAATAGTCTTTCAGTTTCTTACCACTCTGGTCTATCATGCCGGCTGCTATCTGCATCATAATATTAGGGTCGTCCATATCCATTTCAAAGCATACCTCTTTACTCCTCAACAGGCTTTGTTTCATTGCATCTGTCCATATATAGTCTTGCGGGCAAATAAGGTGAATGGTTCCGAACAGGTAAGATTTCTCTTTCATACCCTTGCCGGAAACAGCCCATAATAGTGACTTTGTGTTTTGTGCACCTGCAGTAAAGGATACAATGAATGTGATAATTAGGGTTAATATGTTTCGGAGAAATGTTTTCATGTTATTCGAATAATAAAGTGATTAAACCGATACTCATACCACCTATAATGGCGAGTATTTTTTGCTTTGTAAGCATATGGTGCTTAGTACCGCTTTCAAAGAAAATAGTGGTAGATATATGTATAAATGCGCCAGCTACTACAGGTATCAGCATTATTACCAGTTGTGACATAGCGTAGTAACTCTGTCCAAGTTTTGTAGCAATAACGGCGCCAAGCGGTGTTATTAAAGAAAACAACACAAGCATCAACCACGACTTTGATTTATTGCTGTTATTGGCAAATAAAGAAGTAATCAGCAAGGCCTCAGGCAGCTTGTGTGCTGCTACTGCCATGTACAAAGATGGTTCTGTGCCAGACATTCTGTAGTTGAACCCCAAAGGAAGCCCTTCCATAAATGCGTGCAGCGACAAACCTATCATAATAGACATCAGCGGTACATGATGGTGATGATGATCGCCTTCGTGTATATGTACATGCCCGTGTTCCAAACCGTGTGTGAAACGTTGTAGTATAAGCTGCAGGAAGAAGCCTATTAATAAATAAAAGCCTGCTTTACTACCCAGCTCGGTAAACGTTTCGGGTAACAGGTGGAGAAAGGTAATGCTCAATAAAAATGACCCCGAAAAAGCAAGTAGCAGATGCATTTGCTTATCATTCAGGTTTTTGAACCATAAAGGCAGGCTACCACCTATAAATGTAATGGCAAATAAAAGGAATATGTAAGTAGCATGCATTATATGCGAAAGACTAAATTAACTGTAAAAATAACGCCATTTATTCAACCATTTACTACTAAATAGTTAAACCGATGGCGTTATTACTTATGATAGTATCGGCAAAAAGTATGTTGCGGCACTTATTATTTCCTTTTCAGCTTCCAGTTAGATACGCCGTTTGAAGTGGCTGTAGTAGCTGTTGCAGTTTGTTTTTTCTCCTTAGACCATACATAACTGCCCAATAATGCAGCTACTTTTTCTGCCTCCGGATTTTCTTCCATCAAGTATTCAGGCTTAAAGTACTTTTCGATGAATTTGGTGTCAAAGTTACCCGACCTGAAAGGTTCAGACCTTACAGCCCATTTGCCAAAGCTGAGCGTAGTCTGTATGCCTTTGATGTAATATTCATCAATAGCCCTGCAAAGGCGTTCAATCGCTTCATCGCGCGTAGCTGCATGTACTACCAGTTTGGCAATCATAGGGTCGTAGAATATCGGAATATCCTGACCTTGCTCGTAGCCGTCATCTACACGTACACCAGGACCTTTGGGAGGTTGGTACATTTCCAGTTTACCTGTATCAGGCAGGAAGTTGTTCATAGGATCTTCTGCACATACACGCAACTCAAGACTGTGACCGTTAATCTTCAGGTCTTCCTGCGAAAATGACAGCTTTTCACCACGAGCTATGTTAATTTGTTCGCGAACAAGGTCTATACCTGTAATCATTTCAGATACACAATGTTCTACCTGCAAGCGGGTATTCATTTCAAGGAAGTAATAGTTCAGGTTTTCATCAACCAGAAATTCTACTGTACCTGCGCCATGATAGTTGCAAGAACGAGCAACGGCAACCGCACTTTCGCCCATTGCCTTGCGAATATCAACTGTCAAACAGCTTGATGGAGCCTCTTCAATCAGCTTTTGGTGGCGGCGCTGAACAGAACATTCCCTTTCAAACAAGTAAACATAATTGCCATGCTGATCGCCCAACAACTGTATTTCTATATGTCTTGGAGCACCTACGTATTTTTCTATAAACACCGCATCATCGCCAAACGCACTCAGCGCTTCGCTTTTTGCCATGCGCATTTGCTCTTCCAGTTCTTCTGCGTTATTTACCACACGCATACCTTTACCACCACCACCGGCAGATGCTTTTATGAGTATCGGGAAACCAATACGCTTAGCTATTTCAATAGCTTCAGCAGCATCAGTTACAGGGTCTTCAGTTCCCGGTACCATTGGTACGTTGAATTTCTTTGCTGCTTGTTTTGCGGCAATCTTGCTCCCCATCATTTCGATAGAGTAAGCAGAAGGTCCGATGAATATTAACCCAGCGTCTGCAACGGCCTTAGAAAAGCTTGCATTCTCGCTAAGGAAGCCATAGCCCGGGTGAATAGCATCTGCACCGGTTTCTTTGGCAACCTGTATTATTTTATCTGCACGGAGGTATGATTGAGAAGAAGGAGCAGGACCAATGCATACAGCCTCATCGGCGTATCTTACAAATGGCATATTACGGTCTGCTTCTGAATAAACGGCAACGGTCTTGATTCCCATTTCTTTAGCCGTTCGCATCACACGCAGGGCTATCTCGCCACGATTGGCAACCAGTATTTTTTGCATGACTGCGAAGATAATCCTTTCAGCAATTATATAAATGCATCAAGGGCTAATTTGGTATAGCAGGATTTACTGATTTTGGGCCTTAAGGCGCTCACCTTTACCATATTTTACGAACATATATAGGTATAAAACCCGCGATATTCGCATTAGCCATGGTTGCAGCAACAAAACTATAGCTGTACTTGTGCCCAAGGCATAAAATATGCTATAATCTTCATATGAAAGCCCTATTAATATCCAATACCAAGCAAAGTTGAAAACATATAATGCTACAGACAATGCGTAACTTACATAACCGGTACCATAGTAAAACCCTACTTCCAATTCAAACTTTTGGCCACATACTTCACATTTTTCAGGCATTTGCAGCATTGAGGACAACGGGAATACACTTTTGTTGCAGAACATGTGTCCCTTTCGACAGTTTGGGCATTTCATGGTAAGAATGCTTGGTACTAATGCCGGTTTATTATTGTCTGCCATTGCTAATGGGTTTTTTGCAAAGATAAACTATTACTAGGTGCACTAGATGTAACAATCGTTACACTATGCTGAAATTTCTTTCAGCTCGCCATCTTCGTTATGAAAATAGCTCCAAACTATACGTGCTTTTGAGGCACCGATTACTTTGGTCAGTTCTCTTTCCGTAAGCGCTTTTATGTTCTTTACAGAACGGAATGTTTTAAGCAATTCGGTAGCCGTTTTTTCACCAATGCCTGCAATGCCTTCCAGCTCGTTCTTAAATGTACCTTTGCTGCGTATCTGCCTGTGGAATGTAATACCGAATCTATGTACTTCATCGCGTATGCGTCTTATCAGTAAGTGGGCAGGACTGTCAAAAGGTAATTGTATAGGCTCACTGTCTCCCGGGAAGAAGATAGATTCTTCTCTCTTAGCAAGGCCTACAATCGTCATACTACCCGTAAGCCCCAGTTTCTCTATGCTTTCCATAGCAGCACCGAGCTGGCCTTTACCACCATCTATTATTACCAGTTGTGGCAGAGCAGCTTTATCGTCCATCATACGTTTGTATCTGCGATATACAACCTCACTCATAGAAGCAAAGTCATTGATGCCTTGTACTGTTTTGATATGAAAATGTCTGTAGTCCTTCTTAGATGGAAGCCCGTTTTTAAAACATACCATTGCAGAAACAGGGTAGGCACCCTGAAAGTTGGAGTTATCGAAACACTCAATATGTACAGGTAATTCAGATAATTGCAACGAGTCTTGTAATTCTTCAAGAACTGTAGCTGCATTTTCTTCTGTAGCCTTACCCAACATCAAAGCATCGTTCTTACGCAATTCCTGTTTAGTTATCTCTGCATTTTTAAAACTTAGGTCGAGCAGTTTTTTCTTATCGCCTGATTTCGGAATCGTCACTTTGATATTTTCATCAGACACTTCTACTTCAAAAGGCGCTATTACTTCCTTTGCATTACTTTGAAATGTTGTGCGCATTTCTTCCAGTGCGAGCGATAGTATATCTGCATCTTCTTCCTCAATCTTCTTTTCAATTCGTAATGTCTTAGCATAAACGATAGCGCCGTTGGCTATCATCATATAATTGACGAAAGCATATTGCTCATCACTAATGATGGATGCTACATCCAGATTGCCTAAGTGAGCATTTATTACTGTAGAGCGTACCTGATAATTATTCAGATCTTCAATTTTCTGTCGTACTATTTCAGCTTTTTCAAAGTGCATGTCAGCGGCATACTGTTGCATTTCTTCTTTCAGATATTTTATTACTTCGCCCGTGTTACCCTTTAGTATGTGCCTTACGTTGGATATGTTGGCTGCGTAGTCTGTTTCTGATTGCAGGCCCTCGCATGGTCCGCTGCAGTTTCCCAAATGATATTCCAGACATACTTTGTATTTGCCTTTGGCAATATTAGCAGCAGAAAGATTCAGGCTGCAGGTGCGTAGTGGTATGTTTTGTTTTATGAGGTTCAGCAATTCTTTTACTTTGCCTACTCCTGTAAATGGTCCGAGGTATTCGGAACCGTCACGTATTACTCTGCGTGTGAAAAATACTCTGGGAAAAGGTTCTTTTTTAATTACAATAAAGGGATAAGTCTTATCGTCCTTCAGGTCTATATTGAAGCGAGGTTGATAATGTTTTATCAACGTATTCTCTAATAGGAAAGCATCATGCTCTGTATTTGTAATAGTATAGTCTATACTGTTTATCAATGATACAAGCTTGCGAGTCTTGTAATTATCTACCGTCTTATTGAAATATGAGCTTACACGCTTGCGCAGGTCTTTTGCCTTACCTACATAGAGCAGGTTACTATCTTCGTCAAAGTATTTATAACACCCTGGCTGGTGTGGTATAGATGATGCAATATTTGAAAATTCCTCTCTTGTCATTACAGCTACATAAACTTGTATTCAACCCTTACCTCTTTTTTATCTCCCATTTTACCTGCTTCAAACTCTTGTATGATGATGCTGGCGGCAGGTATATAATACAATCTTTGTGTACGCTTGTTCATAGACTTGTTGCTCAATGTTTCAATGTATACAGATGTGATTCTGTTATTACGAGGATTGGTGGTGATGTGCAGTTTTTGTGTGAACAAGTCCTTTTCTTTTGCCTCGTAATAATAGTTGTTGGTATTGCTGAGCGTATCTGCAAACTCTGAAAAATTGTATTTATCAAGGTATTTCTTGTCGCTGATGTCTGTTGCAAAGAATATGCGTAGCACAGCTGCCCAATCTATCTTTTCAATATTTGTATGTAGTGTATCGGTCTTTCCATCCTGATAGGTAATTTTTTCAATACCATATGGCTGACCATAGTAAACATCTACCTGATCTATTGCATAGTCTGCAACAGAAAAGTATCTGCCATCTTCTTCGGTCTGTTTATTATCAGCTTGCTTTGTTTTACAAGCAGTTATGAATATAAGACCAATAATTACATATGCTAAACTACGGTTCATTGTAAGTGTATTGCAGTCTACAAATATAACCTAAATACAGGGGATATTATTTTGTGAGTCGCGACATTATCCTTTCGCATTTTTTTAACAGAAAACTGCCTGATAGTTGTGATACTACTATTAAACTAATTTGTCTTTTTATTGTCTTACTAACTAAATGAGGTGTTATGAAAACAAAAATGATAATCGCTGGTTTGTTAACGGTATTTGCAGTGCTTTCTTTTTCTAACGACGCAAATGCACATTGGGGCAGACGCAGAGGATATTGCAGGTCGGTAAGGGTAGTGGTAGCTCCTCCTGTTATAGTTCCGAGAGTGGTAGTAGCACCTGCTCCTATTGTAAGAAGGAATTATTATAATGGCAGAAACTATTGCCGCCCTAATCATCACGCAAGGGTTTGGCATGGCAGGCGTTGGAGATAAATAATTGTATAGTTGATTTGTTGGTTAATGAAAGAAGCCTTTCCAAATGGAAAGGCTTCTTTAGTATAGAATATCAGTTGATTTAGAATCTGTATCCAAGTTTGAAAGCGAATTGTCCTAAAACATCTTCGCTACCGTTATTGCGTCCGTTTGTTTGATTAATGTAAGTCATGCCTAAACCTAGCTCAAGACCCAGATATAGATGAGCAGTTGGTTGAATATTCAGTGAGTTGTTGATAACCACACCCAATGCAAAGTTATCTTGTTTGCCTGTAGTGTAGATAGGGTAGCCATATACGTCATAACCCATAAATATATTATAAGAGTCTGATTGAGCATACCTTGCTGCAATAGCAGGACCTACTGCATATTTTACTTTACCCTTGCTACCAGTAGGATATATCTTTACACCTACCATGCCCATATAAGAAGTGTAGTTATTGTTGTAGTAATAGCTGCTGCCAAACGGAGTCAAATCATTATTATTATTAAAACCAACCATCAGTGGCAAATAGAAGCTAACAATGCCTTTTTTGTCAAGCACTCTTTCATAACTGAGGCCTACACCTATGCCATCGCTTATTTGCAGTGGCGCAATAGCCAATATGTTTTTACCATACTTTACTTTAGGTGCATCTGGTTTGCCTTCGCGTACACGGCCATGCATGCCAAATACATCTTCAGAACCGTTTTCGTATTCTATTCGGCTAACTTCGCCTTTGCCCAGACGATAGCTAGGGCCATCAGGATTATCTGCTTTCTTGTAAGAAATGTCCCTTGTGCCTACTTCTGATACTTTACCGTCAATAACATCACCATTGCGCAAGTGTATTCTATCTTGTGCGTTAGCTGCAAATGATATAAGTGCAGCAGAGCCTAACAGGAGTGATTTAATTTTCATATATGTTTTTGGTTGTCTGATATTTAATAGCACAGATTGTGCCAAACATTAACAATATTAACTATTAGTTATTGATAGCTGAAAGTTCCATAAGGACTTTCTACTATTACTTCTTTTTTATCAGCAGCCTCTACATAGCCGGAAACTTGTGCATCTATGTTGAAAAATTTTGATATTTCAACGATAGCAGCAGCAGTCTCTTTATCGGTATATATTTCCAGTCTTTGGCCCATATTAAACACCTGATACATTTCCTTCCAGTCTGTACCTGCAGATTGCTGAATCATGGTAAATAACGGAGGAACTGGCAATAAATTGTTCTTCACAACCCTTAATGCAGACGGCAGGTAGTGAGATACTTTGCTTTGTCCGCCACCACTGCAGTGTATGATGCCGTGTATCTTATCAAAATACTGCTCTAATACCTTCAAAACCACAGGTGCGTATGTACGAGTAGGAGAGAGTATCATTTTACCCACGTTTAGTGGTGTTTCAGTAGGGTCAGTCAGGCCATATTTACCATTATATACTACTTCCGATGGCAGCTTAGGATCTACGCTTTCAGGATATTTTGTAGCATATTCTTTCTTCAGCATTTCGTGGCGGGCACTGGTAAGACCATTGCTGCCCATGCCGCTGTTATATTCAGTTTCATAAGTAGCTTGTCCATAGCTTGCCAATGATACGATAACATCTCCCGGAGCCATTTTTTCGGTGGTTACCAGTTTATCTCTGCGCATACGACAACTCATGGTACCATCAACTATTACAGTGCGTACCAAATCGCCTACATCGGCTGTTTCGCCTCCCATCAGTTTTACATCTATACCGTAATCGGCAAGCGTATCGAAGTAAGACTGTGTACCATTAATGATTTCAGATATCACCTCACCCGGTATCAGGTTCTTATTACGCCCGATAGTTGATGAATAAGTGAATGGCCCCGTAGCACCAACACATAGCAAATCGTCTATATTCATTACGATGCTATCAATAGCTATACCTTTCCATACGCTAAGGTCGCCTGTTTCTTTCCAATACAAATATGCCAACGATGATTTGGTACCTGCTCCATCTGCATGCATCAAGTTGCAATAAGCATCATCGCCTCCCCAATAATCCGGGTATATTTTGCAAAATGCGTTCGGGTATAAGCCTTTGTCCAGTTTGGCAATGGCTTTGTGTACATCTTCTTTCTGAGCAGAAACGCCGCGCAGGTTATATCTGTTATGATCTGACATGTGTAGGAAACAATGCACAAAGATAACAGTAATGCCCGAGCTTAAAAACCCTGTAATGGCAACCAATATCAAAAACTGTTAAAGTATTTAAAATGTGGTATGCTTTTTGCAATATAATTTCCTGTAAACAACGAACTATATAACATGTGTATTTATACACAACCGACAAGTAAAACCCTTACTTATTTCTTACCAATGGCTACAGATAGCCGTATCAGCAAGTTTGTTTTCTTCCTTAAAGAAACAATGGTGAACTATAAGAAAATGGTACACCCTCCTTGTATAGCTGCATAAATAGCAAGTTTTCGCATATACGACTCTAAATCGTTATTGGCACACTTGTGTCATGGTATCAATTATTGTTATTTTTTAACCAATCAATCATAAACAATTATGAGTTTCACAGATGTACTCACCAACTACTGGTGGGCGGTAGTATTAGTTTTGGCGCTGGTATTTTATAAGGTAATACTGCGCGTAATATTTGGTATGGTAATAGTACCCGAAGACCGAATAGGGCTTGTTACCAAAAAGTTCGTCCTCTTTGGTTCGAATAGGGAATTGCCCGACGGACGTATCATTGCAACCAATGGCGAGGCTGGTTTTCAGGCAAAAACGTTGGCGCCGGGTTTGTTCTGGTTTATGTGGCCATGGCAGTATAGTGTAGATATGGTGCCTTTTACCGTAATACCTGAAGGTAAGTTGGGACTTGTACTTTCAAAAGACGGTGCTGAGATACCAACAGGTCGCATCCTGGCCCGCAAGGTAGAATGCGATAATTATCAGGATGCAGAAAAATTCCTGATGAATGGTGGACAACGTGGTCGACAAACAGCCTTTATTACTGCAGGTTCGTATCGTATCAATAAGTTTCTATTTGATGTAGCAATTACAGATCAGTTGACTATTCATGAAAATAGAGTGGGAATTGTAACTACTTTGGATGGTGAGCCAATACCTCATGGTCAGATTGCAGGTACAGATATTGTCGGCCATAATAATTTCCAGGATATTGATAGTTTCCTGAATGCAGGTGGTAATCGTGGTTTACAACCACAGGTAATACTTGCAGGTTCGTACTATATGAACCCATGGGCTGTGCAGATAGAAGAACGAGTAATGACAGAAGTGCCGATTGGTCATGTGGGTGTTGTAATTAGCTATATTGGCGAAGACGGTAAAGATCTTACAGGAGAAACGTTTAAGCACGGCAACATTGTGGCAAAAGGACAACGCGGTGTATGGATGGAGCCGATGGGGCCGGGTAAGTATCCGGTGAATATCTATACTATGAAAGTTGAAGTTGTACCAACTACAAACCTGGTGCTGAACTGGGCTAATGCACGCAGCGAGGCACATGCATTGGATAAAAACCTGAGCACAATAACAGTACGTTCTAAAGACGGCTTCCCATTCAATCTGGACGTAGCACAGATTATTCACATACCTGCAAACGAAGCACCGAAAGTAATTGCACGCTTCGGTAGTATGAATAACCTTGTATCTCAAGTGCTGGAGCCTACAATCGGTAACTATTTCCGTAACTCGGCTCAGGATAGCGATGTAATATCATTCCTGTCTACACGCAAAGAAAGACAAGATGCAGCTAAAGAGCATATTCAGAAAGTACTAGAAGAATATAACGTGAATGCAGTAGATACGCTAATAGGTGACATAGTACCACCTGAAGCATTGATGAAAACGCTTACCGACCGTAAGATTGCACAAGAGGAAGAAAAGACCTATGAAACGCAACGTATGGCGCAGGAAAAACGTCAGGGTGTGGAAAAGGAAACAGCCATTGCTGATATGCAGAAAGACATAGTAAAAGCACAGCAGAGTGTAGAGATTGCACAACGCACTGCCGACGCTACTGTAAAGAAAGCTGAGGGTGATTCTGCAAGTCTGAAACTACAAGTAAATGCAGAAGCTGAGGCTACAAAAATGCGTGCAAACGCTGAGAGTGAAGCAACAAAACTTCGCGCAGCAGCACAGGCAGAATCTACCAAGCTGAATGCGGTGGCAGAGGCTGAAAGGATTGCAAAAACTGGTACAGCAGAGGCTGAGAAAATATTGGCTATCGGTAAATCAACAGCCGAAGCTTATGAGCTGCAGGTAAGTGCCATGGGCGGCGACAACTTTACCCGATACAAGATTACTGAAGAGATAGGTAAAAACAGCATCAAGGTTATACCGGATATCATCATCAATGGTGGCAACGGCACAGAAGGCTCTATGAGCGGCTTGCTGGGACTTAAGCTAATGGAAATGATGGATGCTGACAAACGCATCAAAAAAGAAGATAACAAAGCTGAATAACAGTTTTGTATGTAAATGGAAAAGCCGGCTATATGCCGGCTTTTGTTTTATCTGATAAGGTGGAAAATTCCTTTTTTCTCAATTATTTCTTTATCCTGACAGATGTACTTTATATAATAAATATATGAGCCTGATTCTTGTGGTTTTCCGTTGAACAATCCATTCCACCCTTCCTGACCATTAGTAGTTTCAAATACAGTTTGTCCCCAACGGTTTTTAATAACAAATGTGTGAATTTTATGGTTCTCAAGATTGATACATCTGTATATGTCATTTCTTCCATCACCATTAGGTGTAAATGCATCCGGTAAAATTACTCTGCAACATAAATCAGCACTAATAAAAGTTGAATCAGAGCCTATACAACCATACAGGTCACTGACATTAAGTCTTACCATTGATGTTTTTTGTATTTGATAAACTACTTCATAGTAACTGTTATTTTCGAAATATGCGGATGGTTGCCAGTCATAATTAAAACTGCTCCCTTTATTTTCAGTTTTTAGTGTTATAAGGTCACCAATACATATTTTTTCGTCAGAATCCTTTATGATTTTAGCATTAGGGTTGTCGTGGATTATTACGTTCGATTCAAATTTATTGGAAGCACAACCATTGTGCCCAATAAGGCTTAAAGATAATTTTTTAAAGCCTGTTGAATTCCAGATTAGTTGGTATTTAGGATTATATATAGTATCTGTGATGGTTTGTTCTTGAAGTGACCAATAATAAAATGAGTTTTCTTTATAAGGTGTTAGCACTAAAGGTTGCCCTACACATCCGTGTCTTTTCAAGTCAAAAGATGCTATTGGTCTTGGTTTGACATATATGTACAGTGAATCTGAAATTGCGCATTCAGAATTAACCACATTTAATACTACTTTTTTCATACCAACCCCCGACCATTTTAGTTTAACATATCCGCGAACTGTATCAATGTCGGTAATTTTAGCTGTATCATTATTCCAGAAAAAGTGTGTGCCAACAGGGTTGGATAATAGGTTTTTTACCCATACTTCCTCATTTTCACAAACTGAGTCTTTTTCTGATGATAATTTGGTAAAAACAGAGGGGGCAGAGACTACTGTTACAGTATCAGCTCTGGTACATTTTGAACTATCTGTCACCGTAACAACGTATGTAGTAGTATTATTTACTGTTGCTTGTGGGTTTGAACATGTAATACAGCTTAGACCAGTAGTAGGTGTCCATGTGTATGTTGGTGTACTGATACTGCTTTTGCCTATTGCTTTTAGTTGTACAGTTTTTGCACCATCTGTAGTACATATAGTTGTATCGTTGCCAGCGTTAACTGTAACATCTGCACCTCGTCTTGTAGTGTACAATGTATCAACACACCCAAAGCCTGGGTACGGTGTTACGACCACAGCAAATGTTGTTGTTGTGGCAGGTGTTGCAATCTGAATGGATTGACCATTGCCATAGAATTGCGTAAATGTACTATTCCACCATTTATATGCCTGATAGCCTGGAGGGCCGCTTAATGAAGTTAAGTTCCCATTTAAGCAATCTACTCCATAAGTTTGAAACAAACCGCAATTAACATCAACGTAAGCGTAACCGAAATGGGCACCAAGTGCGCAATCTCCAGTTGCAAATTCAATTGCAATCGTCTTACCATTCATAGCACTTAAATCTACGCTAGCTGAAGTCCAGTCTTTGTATATAGGATTAGGTGAAATTCCCGATTGTTTAAAGCCTGGTAAACTTGCAGATGCAACATATGTATATTGTGCACAGGAGATAGGTGCGCCTGTTGTTGAATCAAAGGCTTTTACTTCAAACCTTGGTTGATCTGAAGGGTCATGATTGGGATCTTCAAAAACTACCGCATATCTGAAAATCAGAGAGTAATTATTGCTTCCTGTAGGCACATGCAAATAGTACCTTGCAGCTTCCGCTTCTCTGCCATTTATATTATTACCTAATTTTAGGGAATATATACCATTTAAAGGGTCTACAATCGGAAATCCGCCATACGGATCTACTACTGCTCCTGTTGTAATACTATGCCTTCCAGCTATTGCACCTGAAGTAGTGACACTAATAGGGCAGCAGTTACCTGTATATAAAATCCAATTGTTTAAATTCCCTTGTTCGAAGTCTACATTGGGTTCGCATCCTGTTTGTGCATTGGTTATGGATTGGCTTAACAAAAAGGATATAAGTATTAGGGCATATTTCATTTAGGGTAGTATTAATGAAATACAATATAACGAATTCTCTTTATGTTATAATTTTTTCAATGGCTATAAAGTAAATATTAATCAGATTTTCATTTTAATTATTAGTTGATAACGCAAGCCTAGTCTTCACTTCGGGCCATTCTTCATCAATAATACTGAACATTACAGAATTGCGTTTTGTGCCATTATAGAGTATCCTTTCGTTGCGGAGCGTACCTTCCATGTTCCCTCCTATTTTTTTAATTGCTGTTTGACTTCGAATATTTTTATCAGAAGTTTTTAACTGCACACGTATGCACTTTAAGGTTTCAAACGCATAGGTGAGTAATAGCAGTTTACATTCATTGTTATGTCCTTTACCCCAATAATTGGGGTCATTCCATGTCCATCCTATTTCAAGCTTTCTATATTGTGGATGCAGGTCTATATATCTGGTACTGCCTATTATTTTACCACTTTCTTTGTCTATGATTGTAAAGGGATACTCTGTTCCATCCATGCGTTTTAATAATGCGCTTTTCAGCTCCGTAGTAATAGTGTATTCATCAGAACCATCTACGCTAAGGAATTCCCATATTTTTTTATTTCTGCTGATGGCAATGAGTTCATTAAAATGAGCATTTTCAAGTGGTACTAATTTTACCATTTTGCCTTCCAGCACTACAGGGTGACTAATCCAATTCATATTGTATAAATCTCTGTAAAGTTTTTGATAATACATATATAGTTGAGGCACTTTCGGCAAGTGTCATTGTTTTGGTACTTTTACCACAATGAAACCATTTTTCTCGTTTGTAAAGGTTTTTCTATATCCTTTTGCTTTGATATACGGTGCGGTAGTATGGCTTAGAAATAAGCTGTATGAGACAGGTTTTTTCTCATCAGTGCAGTTTAGTGTGCCTGTTATTACAGTTGGTAATCTATCTGTAGGTGGAACAGGAAAAACACCACATGTTGAATATCTGATAAGGCTACTACAATATAGGTACCGTGTAGCCACTATGAGTCGTGGTTATAAGCGCCGTACACAGGGGTTCTTATTAGCCAATGCAGATACGAATGCTTTACGCATTGGTGACGAGCCAATGCAGTATCACATGAAGTTTCCCGAGCTTGTAGTAAGTGTTGCGGAAGAACGTATTACAGGTATTCCGACACTTATGCAGCGCAGGCCTGATGTAGAAGTGGTATTGCTCGATGATGCCTATCAGCACCGCAGTGTAAAAGCTGGCAAAAACATCCTGATTACAGACTATTCTAAGCCATTCTATAAAGACTTTATTCTTCCGTTAGGAACATTGCGCGAGAGCAGAGAAGCTTATAAACGTGCTGATATTATTATTGTTTCTAAATGCCCTAAAGACTTGACGCGTCAACAGGCTGATCTAATGATTAAACAGATAAACCCGCTGTCAAACCAACAAGTGTTTTTTACCACAATACAATATGGACAGCCTTATAACCTATTTACAGGAGAGGAGGTTAGTATAAAAGATAAGAATACGCTGATTGTTTGTTGTATAGCTAAGCCCGAACCGTTTGTTAATCATATAGCAAGCCTTGCAACAGATACGCATACGTTATCTTATGCAGACCATCACTATTTCCTAAACAGAGATGTAGAGGAAATGAAAGAGACTTTTGCAAATTGGGATGTAAAAAACAAAGTAATTGTTACTACAGAAAAAGATGCAACGCGCTTGCATCTGCATGCCGATAAGCTACAGGAATGGGGTGTAGATATACAGGTAATGCCAATACAAGTTGCATTCTTGTTTAATGGCAATGATTTGTTCGATAACCTGATTACAGGTTATGTAGAGAAAGAAATATCTGACAATAATGAGATTACATACGAAGAAATACTGTAGTGATTACTACAGTATTAATCTTCGTCAACACGTTTCAGGTTAAAGTCTGTAACACTTGATACTATAATCGGGTATTTCTCAACTGTTACGTCAGAAGAATCCAGACCGAAGCCTCTTTCTTCAGACAGGCTGAATTTCTTGAGGATGAAATAACCACTCATTACAAGACGTTCCCACAAAGGCAAGTCATTATCGCGAGAAAGGAATTTCTCCATTACTATGAAACGGAAATCTCCTTTTACATTATTCTTGCTAAGCGATTCGTAACGGCTTACAACATTCACTTCCTTATTCTGCACCATTTCCTCTACCACTTTGCGGAACATCAGCTGTATTTTATGTTCTACACGGAAGCCTAGGCGGAATTCTACACGTATGATTTCATTTGGCACAATAGTCTGCACAGCATATTCCATCGTATAAGGATCATCCAATACATCCACGTGCACAAACCAATAGATATCTGCACGCTTTGGTTTGCGATACAGTATAGAGAAGATGATTTTGTGCTCTATTTCTTTAGGATTGTTAGCACTTGTCAGGTACACAAGATGCGTAGCATATTTCGTAATGCTCTTATCATTACTCAATTCCTGTAGGATAGGGACGTAGTCTTCCAGACGAACAAATTCCACATATCGATTCTTGATTTTGCGGGCTTTGAACCAAACAAGCATCACCAAGAATAGACCACCGCCTACTATTACGGCTACATAACCACCGTGTGGGAATTTTTCCAAATTTGCTACCAGAAATGAGAACTCAATGCTCAGGAATATCATCAGGTAGGCTGCAATCCATACAATTGGCACCCTTTTTATGAACATATAATATGCAAATAGGGTAGATGTCATGATCATACATAGCGTGATGGCAAGACCGTAAGCAGCACCCATGTTTGATGATTTCTGGAATATCAGTACCACCACTGTACAACCCAAAAACAGCAGGAAGTTGATGCCCGGTATAAACAACTGTCCACGTTCTACCGTAGGGTAGTTGATTTTCATTTTAGGCCATAAGTTCAGTTTGATTGCTTCACTTATCAGTGTAAATGAGCCTGATATCAATGCCTGGCTGGCAATAATGGCTGCCATTGTGGCTATAATAATACCAGGCAAAAGGAACCATTGCGGCATCAACTCATAGAAAGGATTCATGTCTTCTGCATGCCACACATGGCCTCTTTGTGTCAGCAACCATGCACCTTGTCCCAGATAGTTGAGTATCAATGCTGTTTTTACAAATATCCAAGATATGCGTATGTTGCCTCGACCACAGTGGCCAAGGTCTGAATATAGGGCTTCGGCACCCGTAGTACAAAGGAATACAGCGCCTAATATCCAGAAACCTTTAGGATATGTAGTAAGTAGTTTGATGGCAAAATATGGGTTAAATGCCTTCATGATACCCCAATCATCATTCAGGTGATAAACACCTAAAATCGCAAGCATCAGAAACCAGATAGTCATAATTGGCCCGAAAGCCTTACCAATAGCGCCTGTACCAAACTGTTGGGCAAAGAACAATACAGTAATGATAGCAAGGATAATGTTTACAATTGTCCAGTCTGTAATATCATGCAGTACGGGTATATTTCGCAATCCCTCAACTGCAGACGCTACAGATATAGGAGGTGTTATCATGCCATCGGCAAGCAGTGCAGCACCACCTATCATTGCGGGGAAAACTGTCCATTTACCATGCCTCCTTACCAAGGCAAATAGAGAGAAGATACCACCTTCCCCCTTATTGTCTGCTTTTAATGTCAGCAATACATATTTAACAGTTGTCTGCAGGGTAAGCGTCCAGATGATGCAGGACAAGCCCCCGAGGATAAGGTCCTCGGATATTACTTTACCATTACAGATTTCGTTGAAAACGTAGAGCGGAGAGGTTCCGATGTCGCCATAAATAATGCCGAGTGCTATGATAAGCCCGGCAAAAGTGGCTTTATTAAGATTCTTGTGGCCCACAGATATGCGGTTAATTACAGCGCGCAAAGTTAGTGCATATTTGTGATATGTACATATTATACAATGATATTCAGAAAAAATACCCACAGGAGTTCTACAAACTCCTTTCCTTATCTTGCGGATAGATAACATTGAACATGCCAAAGTATATAGCACTGCTGAGAGGTATTAACGTTAGCGGGGTAAAAATCATCAAGATGGAAGACCTGAGAGGTTATTTCTCCGATATGGGTTTCAGGGGTGTAAAAACATATATACAGAGTGGTAATGTAGTATTCGAAGCCAACAAACAAACGTTAATTACCTTAACTAAGAAGATTACTAAAGGATTGGAAGAAGCATTAGGGTATCATGTTCCTGTTGTCATCCTTTCTACAGAAACAATGCAAGAGATACAGGCTGCTGATGTTTTTACTAATGTATTGAAATCCATACAAACCGCTAAAAAGTATATAGCCTTTCTTGAAAGACCTTTAACCAAAGAGGAGATAAAATATTTGCATTCATTGACAAATGAGGTAGATGTATATTATTCTACAGGCAATGAAATATACATAACAATAGATGAGACGAAAGGTAAGAGCCTGTATACAAATATGCTGCTTGAGAAAAAACTGAAAATATATGCCACAACCCGCAACTGGAATACCGTTTGTAAGCTGGCCTCTATGTAAATTTATAGTATGAAAAAACTGTTGCTGTTAGTTATCATGTTATTTTCGCTGCACGCAAATGCACAGCGTTACCTGTTCTTTTTGCACAATGCCTTTCTGGAGCTGCAAGGCGAGAGTGGGGTGCATCCCGAATATGGTAAAGCAGAATACAGTGCTATTATAGATAAATTCAGCAAGGCGAGATTTGTAGTTATAAGTGAACTGCGCAAGCGTAATACAGATGCACATGAATACGCTGAAAAAGTGAGTATGCAGATTGACAGCCTGTTAAAAAAAGGCGTTAGGGCAAAAGATATAACTGTAGTGGGAACATCCAAAGGCTCCTATATAGCTATGTGTGTATCAGGTTTGCAAAAGAATAAAGAGTTGAATTTTGTGTTTATAGCATGCTGTAGTGATGAATTGTTAGTGAATGATAGATTGATTTTTTATGGTAATGTGCTATCAATATTTGAAGAGAGCGATATGATTGGGCGCAGTTGTAATACCCAAAGGAAACAAGCGGGAGACAAAGTAGTACGCTACAAAGAAGTAGAATTGCATACCGGATTGAAGCACGGGTTCTTGTTCAAGCCAATGGATGAATGGATGCAACCAACTATAAAATGGGCTCAACAAGAATACTAAATAAGCAAAGGCAAGATGAAACCATCTTGCCTTTGCTTATTTAACAGTATTTGTTTACTGATTATCCCCAACGTAAGTGCCTGCTGTGATGACTACGGTTGTGGTTCAGTTTTGTTTTATGCTTAGGTCCGTAACAACTGCTAGCTATAATTACTACAGTCAGCAATAAAAGGAATGCGGCAATAATACGTTTCATCTATTATCGGATTTAGTAGTATAATAATACAAACATTTTAATAATGAACAAAATTTGTTCATTATTAAAATTGAAATTTGTCTAAATATGTCATTAGGTGTTCATTACCCATAACGGCATTGATTAAATGTTAAGGAATGATACGATTGTATACTTATACGTCTTAGAGTCTGATGTAATTACGGAGTAATTGATTGATAGTTTTTTATCAGAATAATTGATTGAACCATTACCTGAAATTTTATAGTTGTAAACTGTACCATTTATATCTATCGCTTGTGTGGTTTCTTTAATAGTTATTTCATTATTTGAACAATTTACTTCTGCATTAATTGCACCAGATATTACTTTTTGCCCATTTTTATTCTCTAAATATAAGGAGCTTAAAGACATGGCAATCTCATTATAATTATAAACGTTGAATGAATGTATAACCGATGAGTTTCCATCAGTAGTTATTAAATAATTGCCTGATTTTTTGACAACATATTCAGTACAACTATAGTCTGGCAATGTAAGTTTCATTTGTAGTGACTTAGTTTTTCCACTAGCAGAAGTACCTTTTATTTTAACATCATAATTTCCTCCTTTTCCCCAATTATTGTTGAGGTACATTGTTGTTGTGAAAGGCACAATACCACTGGATGGTTCAAAATTGATAGACACTTTTTCAGGTACACCTTCTGCAGTTATAGTTATACGTTCTTGTGTTGAGCTAACCGGAGAGAAAGCTAATAATAAAGTTTTTTGTTCTTCTTTAAGATTGAAAACTACATCTGAAATTCCGGAAATTAAGTATGATGAGTCTTGTACTTGTTGAGGCGTACCGCTAGTTATTATGCTATCCTCACTTTTTTTACAGCTACAAATTAATATGCAGAGTATTGTTGCTAGAGTTATGGTTTTGTACATGAGTTATTTTTTGATATGCTAATATACAGCTTTAAAGCCACTCAATTAATGTGAGTGGCTTTAATACAGCGTAATTTTAAAACGGAGCATCTTCATCCGGTCCGGGATTAGGACGCTTAATAAACGGTGAGGATGGTGGTAAATCATCATCAAAATTGAAGTCATTGGCCTTTGACGGCATTGTTTGGAAGCCACCCGGTATGAACATCTTGCTACCACCGAAATCGCTCATGTCGTTCCTGTCTCTGCGTATGCCTGCACTTGGATTATCGCCCGGAGAAGGAGGAGCAGGTGTAAATCCACCTCCGCCGCCACCAAAATTACCTCCACCGAAGTTGCCATTAAATCCACCTCCAAAATCGTCATCCGGCAGGTCTACAAACTTCTGGAATTCTTTGAGGAAACGCACTTTTACAGTATCAGTACTACCGTTACGGTGCTTGGCTATATGTATGTGGGTTTCGCCTTCTATCGGCTGGCCCATTTCATCGTTATTAATACCATAGTACTCAGGACGATAAAGGAACATAACCATATCGGCATCCTGCTCAATGGCTCCCGATTCCCTAAGGTCACTCAACTGCGGTACTTTACTTTCTTTACGGCTTTCTACAGAACGGTTCAGCTGAGACAGAGCTATGATTGGAATTTCAAGCTCTTTTGCCAACTGCTTCAGGTCACGGCTGATTTTAGAAATCTCTTGCTCACGGTTACCGCCATTGTTCACGCTACCTTGCATCAGCTGCAGATAGTCAATGATAATTAGCTGTATATCATGTTTTTGCTTCAGCCTGCGTGCTTTTGCCCTTAGCTCAAATATGTTCAGGGCTGCTTGGTCATCAAGGAATATTGGTGCCTGAGCCAACTTATTCATGCGTTGTGTCATTTGCACAAACTCATGTTCCTGCATACGACCTTTGGTAATGGCATCCATCCTCACCTCTGTAACAGCAGCCAAGAGCCTTTTTACCAACTGTCCCGCACCCATCTCCAACGAGAAGAAGGCTACAGGGAAAGGCTTAGATGAGTTCATGGCAGCATTCAGTGCCAGATTCAGTGTAAAGGCTGTTTTACCCACGGCAGGACGAGCAGCCAGGATAATAAGGTCTGTTTTTTGCCAGCCACTGGTCAGTTTATCCAATGGTACATAGCCTGATGGAACGCCCGTCAGGTCGTCTTTCTTATTCTTAGCCTCTTCAATTTCATGAACGGTACGTACCAAAACGTCTTTCAGGCTGGTAAAGTTCTTACGCAAGTGCTTATCTGTAATCTCATACAGGTTACTTTCTGCCTTGTCCAACAGGTCGAAAACGTCTGCACTGTCTTCATATGCATCACTTATCACAAGACCAGATATACGTATCAGCTCTCTTTGGATGAATTTCTCCATCACAATACGGGCGTGCGCCTCAACGTGTGCAGATGATACCACACTCATTGTAAGGCGGGTAAGGTAGTATGCACCACCTATTATCTCCAGTTCGTTGCTCTTACGCAGTTCTTCTGTTACCGTCAGCAAATCGACAGGCATACCCTTATCAAACAAACGGCGAATACCTGCATATATCTTTTGGTGTGCATCTACATAAAAACAGTCTTCACTCTGTATAATTTCCAGTACCTCTGCCAGCTTGTCTTTTTCAAGCATTATGGCGCCAAGTACTGCTTCCTCCAGTTCGGGGGCTTGCGGAGGCACTTTTCCGTATACAAGATTCGTAATGTCCGGTTTACGATTCCTGGTACTTCCAAAGTCTTTTTTAATGTTTACTGCCATCTCGGGGGTTAGTCTTTTTAGTCTTATTGTAATTCTGTTATCTTAAATCCGCACCTGTATTTGTTTACACTGTTTTAACCTTCAGGTAATCATTCATTAACAATTTCATCATTTGTCATCCAACGTTAATAAGCGTTTTTCTAGAGGCGGAGGACTAATGTAAACTTGAAAAATGACTCGTCAATAGCTGTATAAATAAATAATTTTCAGCCCTTAATTAACCCGAACCCAACAGTTTATCCACTCGTGGAACATTTTATTAGTGTGTTACCAACAAAGTTACTGCAGCTTTCACATCAATCCACAGATTACCCACAAATAAATGTGAATAAATGTTTTTTTTAGAGATATTTTATTAATGATGCGAATTACTTAAAACATGCCCGCTATGGGCTATCTTTACAACAAATTTTATACAAAACAGATGACCATATCGTACCAATGGCTATTGCAATACCTGCCGGAACCCATACCGGTGGCTGAATTGAGTAATATATTGACATCCATAGGATTAGAAGTAGAAGCAGTTGAAAAAGCAGAGTTTGTACCGGGAAGCCTTGAGGGGCTTGTGATTGGTGAAGTAGTGTCTTGTCATAAACACCCGAATGCGGATAAGCTTAGTGTAACGAAAGTGAATATAGGCGCAGATGCTGAGCTGAATATAGTATGCGGCGCACCTAATGTGGCTGCAGGACAAAGGGTAGTGGTTGCACCCGTAGGTACTACGGTACACCCTACAACCGGTGAGCCTTTCCTGATAAAAAGAGCAAAAATACGTGGTGAAGAAAGTGAGGGTATGATATGTGCTGAGGATGAAATAGGCCTTGGCAGCAGCCATGCAGGCATCATGGTATTACCACACCATGCACCCATAGGTATGGCCGCTAAGAAATACTTCAACATTCCGGATGCGGATGAGGTAATACATATAGGGCTAACCCCCAATCGCAGCGATGCTATGAGCCATATAGGTGTAGCAAGGGATGTTTGTGCTTATCTAACGCACCACAAAGGCGGTAGCTATAAAGTACTGATGCCACCAACTTTGATGCCTGTTAAGGGTAAAGAAGTCATCAATATCAAAGTAAATATTAAAGCACCTGAAGCTTGTTTGCGCTATACAGGTGTTTCTATAAAAGGTGTGAAAGTAGGACCCAGCCCCGACTGGCTGCAGCAGCGCCTGAAGGCTATAGGCTCTCGAAGTATCAACAATGTGGTAGATATTACCAACTATGTGTTGCACGAATTCGGGCAACCGTTGCATGCATTTGATGCTGATAAAATAAAAGGCAGCGAAGTGAATGTTCAGTTCCTGCCAAACGATAGTAATTTCACGACACTTGATGATAAAGAACGTAAACTTACGGATAACGACCTGATGATTTGCGACAGTGAAAACGGTATGTGTATCGCAGGTGTATTCGGTGGTTCGCAAAGTGGTGTTAGCGATAGCACAACAAATATCTTCCTGGAGAGTGCATACTTCCACCCGATGTATGTACGCCGTACTTCTATGCATCATGGCCTGCGTACAGATGCTGCTACACATTTTGAGAAAGGTGTGGATATGAACAATGTATTGCCTGCACTGCAACGTGCTGCTGCATTGATAGTAGAGATAGCAGACGGAGAAATAGCATCGGATGTAGTAGATGTATATGCAAAAGAGTTTATACCGGTTGAAGTGCATGCTACCTACGATTACATTACTAAACTGAGTGGTAAGGACTACGGAAAAGATAATATCAAGAAAATACTTACTGCACTAGGTTTTGTTATAGACAGAGAAGATGCAGATGGCCTGATACTGAAAGTGCCAAGCAACAAAACAGATGTTTCTCAACCAGCAGATATAGTAGAAGAAATATTGCGCATTGATGGGCTTGATAATATCGAGATACCTTCAAAACTGAATATATCGCTGACTAAGCCAATGGAGAATGATCGTAAACAACGCGATAAGATTGCAAACATGCTGACAAGCATGGGCTTTAGCGAGATTGTTACAAATTCCATCGTCAATAGTAAGTACTACCCTAATCGTACAGATATGGTAAAGATGCTGAACAGCCTGACCAGTGAGCTGGATGTGTTGCGACCATCGATGCTTGAAAGCGGATTGGAGGTATTGCAATATAACGTAAACCGTAAGAACAGTAATCTTGCCATGTATGAGTATGGTAAGGTTTACCAACAGATAAGTGATAAGTATGTAGAGACTGAACAACTGGCTTTGTACATGACGGGTAATATGACAGGGCAAAACTGGAATGCCAAACCTGTTGCCGGTAATCTGTACTACATGAAAGGCATCATTCAGAATCTGATGTTGCAAAGCGGTATCAGCAAAACGTCTCTGGTATATGATGAAAATGGTACATCGTGGAAATGGAAGAATGAAGTGATTTGTACCATAACATCTGTAGATGCTAAAACGCTGAATTCTTTCGATATAAAACAGGATGTATATTATGGCTGCATCAATTGGTCATTGTGGATGAAGGCAGTAGCTGCGGGTAAGATAAAGTATAGTGAAGTGGCTAAACACCCTGCTGTAGAACGTGACCTTGCTATAGTACTGGACAAGTCTGTAACATATAATGATGTACAACAAATAACAGAGCAACAGAAAATAGATTCGTTGAAAGGCTTTGGTCTGTTTGACGTGTTTGAAAGCGAGAAGCTGGGTGCAGGTAAAAAATCTTATGCACTAAGCTATACATTTCAGTTGCAGGATCGTACCTTAACAGATGCAGAAATTGAGGCTGTAATGCAGCAATTGATGAACGCATATAAAACCAAGCTACAGGCACAAATTCGCGAGTAATGCAATCATTATCGCTTCTGAACGAAAAACTGGATGTGTTGCTAAAAAAGTACACACAAGTACAGGCTGAAAACACCAGGCTGCAGGGTACTATTGCCGAGCAGAAACAGCAGATTGAAAACCTGTCCGGCAAGCTGATACTGGCCGAGCAAAACCTGATGGCAGCACAAATGTCCACGTCTGTATTGGAAGGTAATGACAAAGAAGTATTCAAGAAGCAACTGGACACGGTATTGGGCGAAATAGATAAACTGTTGGCTACACTCAATGATTAAGGGGCGATTATATTACATCATTATACTGCTTTCTATAACTGCAATTATGCAGACTGCATGCCAGCGTGTTGCAGACCCCTGTCTGTTGTCTAAAAATGTATATGTTCGTATCAGTACATTGAAGCCCGCAGATACCGGCAGATTGGGAGTAGATAGCTCATTGCCTAATCCTATTGTAGGATATGCAGAAACAAACCAAGTGATATACATAGGTACTAAGAATGTAAAGGACTTTTACATGCAGTTGTCGCCTATGAAGGATAGTGTGAAATGGTTTATAACCCCGGATTCTACCAAAGCTGCTCTTGATACCATTACTATGTATTATCAACGCAGTCAGGTTTTTCTATCAAAATCTTGCGGATATGCGCATAATTATATAATTAACAATGTAAAATATACGACCAACCGCATAGATTCTGTTATTATAAATAACGGAAACATAGACGGCAAATCGGATGTACAAAATGTCAAAGTATTTTACTAGTATATTATTTTTGTTGTTCAGCTTCAGCCTGTATGCACAGGATGATGAAGATGAGTCTGAAAAACCACCTATTACAGATTCGTTTTATCAGCTACGCCTTGGCTTTGATGTTAGCAAACCTGTTATTACCAACTTCGTTCCTGAAAGGCAAGCCTATGAGTTTGAATTGGATTTCTTCAAAAAGAAAGACATGTACTATGTGGCGGAAGGTGGATGGGGCAGAGGGTATCAGGATTCTGCATTCCTGAACTATAGCAGCAAGAATACATTCTTCAAACTGGGTATTAATAAAGGCTTGTTTCCTCGCCTGTTTCCGCAAGACTGGGATCAGGCATACGTGGGGCTTCGCTATGCTATTGCTTTTATATATCGTTCGCCTGCTACATACACTATTTTCGATAGCTTTTGGGGCAATACATCGGGCACTATACAGGGAAAGAACCTTACAGCTCATTGGTTTGAGTTGACAGGTGGTATGAAGGTAGAATTGTTTAAAGGCCTGTTTACCGGATGGACAATACGTGGGAAGTTTCTGCTGAATGGTAAACAATTCAAAGACCTGCCACCGCCATATGTAGCAGGCTATGGCAGGGGCGATAAGAACAGTATTTTTGATTTTAACTTCTATATCAGTTACGCCATCAGGTGGAAAAAGAAAGGGTTGTAAAACACAACCCTTTCTTTATTTCTGTAGTATCCTTATTTCTACACGTCTGTTTTTATTCTCATCCTCTTCCGTTTGTTCAGGCCAGACAAGCGGGCGGCTTTTACCAAAGCCTTTGTATTCCATACGGGTATCGTCAATACCTTTTTCATCCAGTATATCGTATATCTCTTTAGCTCTGTTTACAGACAGGTAGAAGTCTTGAGCATCATAGTCATAACCATCAGCATTCTTTGCTACTACACAGCATATATGGCCTTCTATTCTTATCCTGAGTGTAGGATAATCGCGCATCAGCATGTACAAAGAATCTACATAAGGCATACTCTCTTCACGTATCTTATGGCTACCGGGATAGAAGAATATCTTATTTAGATTAATGGTCTGATTAGCCTTTACTTTTGCCAGATTGATGATTTGTTTTTTAATAGTGTCCTTTTTTACAATCGGTTCCGGTTTCTTTACAACAGGAGGCACTTTAAAGCCACCCGGAATAATATCTACTCGCCTGTCTGTAGGGTAGCCCGATAATGCCGTCAATCCATCACGTGCTATTTCACCTTTGCCAATTACAATTTGTATATCATCTTCTTTCAGCCCCATATGCAGCAAATATTCCTTCATTTTATTGGCTCTTGCTTCAGACAAGGTGATGTTAGTCTCTTCGCTTCCCAGATAGTCAGCATAACCAAGTATACCTACTTTCTTCCCTGCTCTTAATACATCCAGGTATATCAGCGAATCAATCGTTTTTACAGAAGCACTTGTCAGGTCAGATACATTAATGGGGTAGTACACCCTGATTGTATCTTGTTTGGCAAATGCATTGACAACAAGCAAACTGAATATCAGACTAAATACATAACGCATAATGCAAAGATATAAATGCATATATCATATAGTATTACCCCTTTTGGGGGATGAGATATACTAGTCTTTCTTGTAAGTACAATAATTGTATTACCCCGTATAAACACAGATACTGTAACAGTTTTGTAGTATTAATTCATTTACGCTGAACTGTGTCGTTTTTTGATGATGATTTTTCGTAACTTGCTCTGCTCGATAAGCTATTGAGCCTCGACCAATAATTGCCATTTACAAACAAACACCGACATGGGAGATAAGTTTGAGAAAGTAAAAACCTTCTATTTCTCTTTATGGCCCAGCCTGAATGAAGATAACTGGAGCACATTTGAAAAACGTCTTATAGTTAAAAAGTATGAAAAAGGGAATTATATACTAAGGCCCGGAGAGGTTTGTAATTGTATTTCTTTTATCAATCATGGTTTGGTACGCAGTTATTATCTGGTAGATGGCAGAGAAATAACTACTAATTTTTTTGTTGAGGATTCTGTATTCTCCAATTATCAAAGTTTTCTGTCTCGTACGCCATCATTACTATATACGGATGTGTTGGAAGATACGGAGGTAATAGATGTAGATTACGACAGCCTGCAGTATGCCTACGAAAATATACCTGACAGCGAACGTGTAGGTAGATTGGTAGCAGAGCAATTGTATATACTACTATCTGCCAGAAATGCATCGCTACTAATGGAAAGCCCCGAACAGCGTTATATAAAAGTATTGCAAGAAAAACCGGATCTCATTCGCCGTGTACCACAATATATGGTAGCTTCTTATCTGGGCATAACACCTGAAGCACTTAGCCGTATACGTTCGCGCATTAGTAAGCGCAATGCAGAATTGCTCACAGATACCGCATCCAGATAACCTGTTATTTTACCCGGTTTTATATGTGTTATTTATTGATTCAAATCAATGGATTGTCCACCTTATATTTTGACCTTTGCGCAGTATAAGGGATAAGTAGAGAGCATTTTTGTGATACCGTGGCAATCAATTCCTTAGGAGAGAGAATCAATTTATAAGCTAATCAAACAGCATTACTGCCACCAGAACCGTGCAACGTGTTTTGTGTACTGGCATATATACGAGGAAACAGAGTTATGGGGCAAAATACATTTCCGGGTTTTGAGTATACGGTAGAGGAGCTATCGGCATACAAGTACCACGTGGATATGTTTGTTATTCTGCTGAAGATTGGCAAAATAGTAACTCACAAAACCAGTGATGTGAAAGAATTCGCTAATTGGCTGGATGCTAACAATATCAGAAGAATAGACTAAAAAATAACCCGCAACCATTTGGTATGCGGGTTAAATATTTAAGGGGTTGAACAACTTAGTTCAACTCACAATCTCCGAGATTACCTTTTTCGTCACAGTTCTTATTTGCTTGTTGTATAGACTGCGCCTTAACTGTATAGTATGTAATAGTACCTTTATAGTTGACACATTTACAGTTATAATATTTAGTGCAAGATGTAAATAGCATAGAGCCTGCTGCCATTGCTATGATAACCATCAATTTTGCTTTCATCTTTTTTATGCTTCTTTCTACAAGTTTATATAATTCTGCTCTTATATCAAAGTATTGGGCCAAAAAACGCTGTCAAATTAGTTTTTAATCCATGCCAGGCTTGTAACAGAGCCTCCTGAAACAATATTCAGGTAGTATATACCAGGCATCAGGTTTTGTACTTCCAGTTGTATAGTATTGTTGCCGCCACTCATTTTCACTTCTTTACTATTCAATATCTGTCCGTTTATATTGCTGATTGTTATAGTTGAACTACCTGCCTCTTGGGCTAACAGCGTTACGTTTAGCAGATTTGTTGCCGGATTGGGGTATAAGCTTGCTGCAACTATATTGCCAATTGTATTTACAGATTGGCTTTCTGAATATGGGTAATCTATTGTTGCAGGCGATGAAACAACACCTATACTCAGGTTGTTGTAACTGCCTGAAGGGGTATTCTGCACCTTAACAGCACGTACCATGTAGTATTTAGTGCCATCTGTACCAAAAGAATCGTTGTATGTGGTAAGGTTTACCAATGGCGAACGCTTTTTATACGCACCGTATCTGTCATCTGCACTATATATGTAGTATCCTACAACAGCAGGGTCTGGGGATGCAGTCCATGTAATATTTGCTCCACCACCAGCTACGGGAGTTACGTTTACATTCCTTACTGGTTTCAGGTAGTCTTGTCTCAGACTGGGGTCTCCCATCAGTGCTATATGCACACCACCTGTCATATAGTTATTGGTTGTTTGGTAGGTAGCATCATTGTTTTGAGATATTTTGGTGCTGTAACCAATAGGTTCACCCATTGCCATGTGGTGGAAAAACCAGTGTGGCCTGCCTGCCCAGCAATTGGTAAGCATAGGCGAATTGGCACATAAAGGTGCACGCAGGAAATTGTTCTGATTATCCCAATCGCCAAAATAACTACCAAACATCATACTGAAAATACCATTCATATTGTTTGCTGCAATATTGGCTGTTGTACCTATACCACTTGCACTGGTATAAGAACCGCCACCACACCCGAAAGACCATTGATAAGTAGTGGTATTGAGTGTTGTAATATAGTCTGATGATTGAGTGCCACTATAGCCGAGCAAAGGCGCAAAATTTCTCCACCCATTTGCAGCAAAAGGCTCACCTGTACTCATACCAAAGTTATCATCAATCAAAGCCTGATGTGTCATAGTCAGTGAGTCTACCTTATAATTATGTGCTTTTACCAGATAGCTATGCATCATTTGCACTTCTGTTTTGGTAAATGCGGGCATATTGCTTACATCTACACGGCCCAATTGTAAATCTGCATAACTGGGAAGTGTTGTCTGGTCAAATTTCCCATCGCCGGGTGTATTGTCGTTTCTGGTACCGGTAGCTACTGTGTTGTTCACGCTGTTATCTGTCCATGTGCCATCTACATCTGCATAATATACATCAGCTGGCCATGCACCTTTATGGTCGGGGTGTGCATCAGGATTCAAGTCGCCGCTATATGGTACGGCAAGGTGCCCGAGTATGTATATAGCTTTTACGGTATTATCTGCATTGTATGTATTTACTATGTAGCTTTTGATAGTACTGACACTTGCACTTCTTGCAAAGTCTTTGCGCACTACTTTCCATCCATCGCCACTCAGGTCGTTCATCAGTGTTATAATATCCGCGCTGCAAGAGTCTGTAAAAGTACTATCTACCAACAATAGCATAGTGCCTCTACTGTGTATGGGCAATGCCTTGATGGCAGCGTATATATAACCTGTTGCAGCATTACTACCTCCTGTTTTTATTACTTGATATTCGTATGTGCTGTCTGCTACTACGTTATTGTCTGTATAAATACTATCTGTAGCAGGTACTGTGGTAAGTAGTGTTCCGAAGTTGGCTGCCGATTTCGTTTTTCGATATACCTGATAACCTGTTGCGGAACTCAGTTTCTTCCAACTTATTTTTATTTGTGCAGGAGAAGCTTGTGTTATAGCTGTAAGTTGCACTGTATGGTCGATTGGTGTTTGTGATTTTGCAATAATAAAACTGCAACACATCATCAGTAGTACGTAGATTTTTTTCATTACCAGACAGATTGTTTTTACTAATATATTTAATAACAGGTTAAAAATCAAATCTGTAGAATTCAGGTAGTAATAAGTGTTATCACTTAGCTGGATATACACCAAAAATGGCATTGCGTTTTAATAATCGTTCTACTATATTAGCATAAACAATACACCCCAATAAAATACACCCCCGATGACTGACAAACTATACATTACCAACCGAACCAACCAACCCATGCAGGCAACGATTACCGACAATTATACAGGGAACAATGTTATTACTTACGAATTGCAACCCGGTGCTAATGAATTGTACGTGAAAGACCTGCATGAAGGTGTTTATATGATTCATCTCGAAGATGCGAATCATGAAGTGTTTTATGAACAAAAACTGATTAAGGAATAGCATTTACTATTCGCACAAAAAATAAAAGGGCTCCCGTAAAGGAACCCTTTTTTATTGTATGCAATGTCTGATTATTGCTTAGAGATGCGTTTAGTACCTACAGGCAAGCCATCTGCAAATACTTGTACAAAGTAAATACCGTTTGCTGCATTTGCCAGATTGAAATCAAGCTTGTGCATGCCCGATTCCATTTTACCGAAATCTGTTGTGCTTATTTTCTTGCCCATCATGTCTGTAACTACAGCAGTCACTTGCATTTCTTTATCGAATGATGCCGGGATAGTGAAGCTACCATTGCTAGGGTTTGGTAGTGGGTTGAGCAAGAAGTTTCTGTCAGGATTTAATGTTGTGGCAGATGTTGTCCAGTTAATCATGAATGTATAATAACCATCCGGTGCTGTAATAGGTTTCACTGCAGTTTTACCATTGTTGGTAGTCGCTGTCAGGTAATACTCAACCGCATCGCCATAATTAAAGCTGCCTGATATATCTGCTATATGATAACCGCTGCTATCTGTCATGTTTACGGTATTCCAGCTGGTAGTACCTTTTTTGCGCCACATACATTTTGCAGATGCTATACCACTCTTATTGTCAATTTTTGATACAAGGTGGTAAGAGCTTTGTTTTGCTTGCCAGTCTATTACAGGCGGATGCCAGAAGTGTACCGGATTTTCTGCAGGTATCTGCATGGTAACGCAGTGTATAGCACCACCAAGTACTGTAAGTATGCGAGAGTCTAACGACACAATTTTATAACCCGGTGCAATGTCTTTGAACAAATTTGCAGCAGCGGTATTCTGCGCCTGATTTCCACTTGTTCCATCTGAATAAGATGGCATCAGGTAGGTTTTATTTACCGTAAGGCCATTTACAAAAGTTCGGGCGTCGTTATTAATAGCTCCGCAAGATTTAAGTGTGTCTCCATTGTCCTGTGTAGGCATAGGCACTTTATATATACGGTATGGTTTACCATATACATTCTTCATAGACGTTACAGAGCTGATAACACCTTGTATAATGGCTTTATCCTGTGCTGTAACAACACTCGGATACTCCATGATGGCCATTGTATTCTCGTCCATCAGTTTCATATACATATCGTTGTGGCCTGTACCACCATCACACCGCAGTGTAGGGGTAGATGTTACATTATCTGAAGCCCATATATATTTGATAGTGTCTTGTGTTTGCCCCATTGTCCATGCTCCGTGTTTAGGATTGGCTGTAGTATTTACGCTTTCAATCACATTGCTATGGAATGAGTTTTTAAAACCATCTGTAAAGAAGTTGCCGCCTTCAGCATACAGGTTTGTTTTTACATCCAGATAACCTGTAACACCTGCTAAAAGGCCCGGGTATAAATCGTCATTATCCCTGCCCGGATAGTAGTTCATATCCAGTAAGCCAATATCGTCATTAGGGCCGTAGTAAAAACCTATCGGACCGTAGTCACGTATCCAGAAGTCATCACCTACCATTACATGAAACTTATAGTTGGTAAGTGGTGTGCCTTTTGTTGTCATGAAGTTTTTGATGGTAGTACTGTCTGCACCATCTTTAATGCGTATCCATACGGTACATTCTTTCTGTATGGCGTCTGTCATTTGTGCCCACAGGTCGCCATATTCTGTTGTTACATCTGGGCCAGGACCGGGAAAGGCATCTACCCATGCAATTGATACGGCTTGCGATTCTTCAAATTCGCCCGGTACACGAGCATCTGCCGGCATTGTATAGGTTGCGGTAGTTTTATTTGCATAGGGGGATGCTTGTTTAGGAAGTGACTTCCTGTACTCAAGCTCATCTGCAGTAGGTTTTATACGCCAAGGGTATCTGTACTGTGTCTGGGCTTGTGCACTAAGCGATGCAAAGGCAACGCATGCAAATAAGAACTGTTTTCGCATAAATACTATTATATGTAAGTCTGTAATTTAACGTAATTAAACTGTAGGTAAAAAAATCTTTAAATAACTTTTACATATCTTTTACACTTACTGTCAGTATGTTTGATAGGTTTATAAGTATAAATTAATAATCATGATGAGGCTTAACAGGGTTGTTTGTACTACTACTTTATTGGTGATGTCTGCTTTTAGTACAATTGCACAAGAGGCAGGCAAACCTATAAAAATAGAAGTACCGGCTACCTACACCGCTAATGCCGCAGGCGATATACGTTGCTACTTGAACAAAGCTGCTGTTGGCAAAAACAAACCCGTAGTACAGATATTTGCACAAAACAACCTGCGCAACATACCTATGAAGCTACAGTATAACAGAACGGAATTACCCGTAAGAATGTTAGCTTTGGCACGAAATTCACAACATCATCTGGCTTTCAGAGCAGGGATGAAGGAGGTATTGTACCAGACACAGGGTAAATCTCCATACAGCTGGTCTTGGAGGGGTAGGGCAAAAGCTCCTGCTTCGCCTATAGTGGCTAGTGAGAAAGTAAAAACTATTAAATGGTGGGCTACTGTTACCATCGGTACTAAAACATATACATCAGATACATTAACAACAACTATAGAATAAAACCAATGCAACCAAGCGTATTTAAAAACAATATTTCATTCAGCATAAACGATATAAAAGACCGTACAGACCCTACAAGGGTACTGATGTGCAGTCCCGACTATTTTGACATAGTAGATGTGAAAAACGTACACATGCAGGGGCATATAGGCAATACAGACAAAGCACAGGTAAATGCACAATGGCAAAGCCTGAAGGATGCTTATGATGCATTGCTGACCAATAAAGTACTGGACGAAGTGAGTGTAATACCCGGTGCTAAGGACTGCGAGGATATGGTATTCTGTGCCAACCAGACACTGCCTTGGAAGATGGAAGACGGCAGCGAGGTAGTAGTGATGAGCCGTATGAGGCACGAGAGCCGCCAACGTGAGGTGCCGTACTTTGAGGAGTTCTTTAAGAACAAGGGCTTTAAGCCGCTACACTTCAGCAACGTGAAGATGTTTGAAGGTATGGGCGATGTGATACCACACCCGGGCAAACGCTTGCTGTATGGTGGCTACGGACACCGTACTACTGCCGAGGCTTATGACGAGCTGGCAACGATGCTGCAAACACCTGTTGTGGCGCTGGAACTAATCAATCCTAAGTTCTACCATCTGGACACCTGCTTTGTGCCACTGAGCAAGGATAGTGTGATGCTGTGCAAAGAAGCATTTACAGAAGAAGGACTGGCGATGATACGACAACTCTTTACCAAAGTGTATTATATACCAGAGTACGAGGCAGAAAAATACTTCTCGCTGAATGCACATGCTTTTGATGCACATGGTACCAAGACGGCTATACTGCAAAAGGGTAGTGCCATCACGGTAGATGTACTGAAACAGGAAGGCTATAATGTAGTGGAAATAGAAACCGGAGAATTTATGAAGTCCGGTGGTAGTGTATTTTGCATGAAGATGATGTATTAGATTACATCATCTTCACGCTTTATAAGAAAGACCTAGATTAGTTGAGTGTGCAGGTAACAGGGACATTTTGTTTTGCACTATCTACATTGCGATAGTTGTCCATCTCTGTATTGCAATTATCCTGCGCGTTTTTCTTATTGATATCGTTGTAGGTAACTGATTTTATCAATGCATTGCTCTGTGTACAAGTGCAAGTATAGTTACCCTTCTGAACACAGGAAAACATAGTAACTGTCAACGCTAATAATACAATACGGTACATATTCAATTCGTAATTTGCCATTGTAAGATAGTAAAATGTTTTAAAAACCAATATACCCCTGCTCTTTAAAACCTATCTTTTATGGCCTACTGCTTACTGATAGTACCTGAAATCAATCCCAAAGCTTTACTGACCAGAAAATACAAACCCGATAACACACCCCATATCAGCAGTGCGTAGAAAGAACCAAATACAGCACATTCAAATGCTATGGTAGATGCTGATGGCATTGTACCATCATTATCCCAATAATTATACTCCATGTATAGCATACAGGCTGTAAGGAGTACAGCTATTACCAACAGTATTTTGTAAGGCTTTTTCATATATACGGTTTTACCTATAACGTATATGCATAATGCTTATTGCCCCTGCTGTGCCAGTTTGCTCTTTTTACGTCCGTAAGCGTAGTAGATAACCAAACCTATTGCCAGCCATGCAAGGAAGCGTTCCCAATTGCTGACACCACTTTCGCATAGCAGATAACTGCAACACAGAAAACCCAATACAGGTATCAGGCTGTAGTTGTTGATGAAAGATAGTATAGCCATCGTAAGGAATACTGCGCCAAACAATATATAAGGCACTTTCAGGCGTACTGCTTCCCAACTGTGGTCGCCACCTGTATCGAACATGCCACCTAAGCCACCGGGGTAGTATTTACCTATCAGCACTACGGTAATGATGAGCAATGCTGGTACTATCCATTTACCATTTATATATGGTGTCTGGAATCTGCTGACAGGTACATGTTGCTTGCTGTGGTCGTCTTCTGTTATAATGTCTTCGCCCTTCAGGTGCAGTGCTTTTTTACGTTGCTGCTGCAAGCGGATGATGCCGCCACATACCAGTACAAAGGCAAAGAGCGTACCCACACTCGTCAGTTCTACCACCACATTCAGGTTGAGGAACAGGGCAGGGATGCCCACTACAAAACCCGTAAGGATGGTACTGAAAGATGGTGTCTTATACTTAGGGTGTATCTTGCTGAATACAGGCGGCAGCAAGCCATCACGGCTCATGCTCATCCATATACGTGGCTGTCCTAACTGGAATACCAAGAGTACACTTGCCGTTGCTATTACCGCACTCACAGCTATAACACCTGCCAGCCAACCCATACCATTTGCATCAAACACATAAGCCAACGGATCGCCCACATTCAGGTCTTTGTAGCTGACCATACCTGTAAGCACCAGTGCTATGAGTACATATATAACCGTGCAGATAATAAGCGAATAGAACATGCCACGTGGTAAATCCCTTTGCGGATTCTTACACTCCTCTGCCGTAGTACTGATGGCATCGAAACCTATATAGGCAAAGAACACAGCTGCCGTACCACTCAGCACACCACCTATACCATTGGGCATGAACGGATGCCAGTTTTCGGGCTTGATGAAGAATGCACCACCTACTATTACCAGCAGTATCACCGCCAGTTTCAGTATCACCATAGCATTGGTAGTACGCTTGCTTTCTTTAATGCCCACATATATAATAGCCGTAATAATACCCGTAACCACAAAAGCAGGAATATCACAAATCAGCTTAAAATTGCCAAGTGCAGGTGCATTTGCCCAAGCCTCTTTGGCAGCATCGGTCAGTCCGTCTTTGGCTGTCCAGTAGTCCATGGTTATCCATGCGGGCAGGTGTATGCCCATGCCATCCAGCAGGGTAGTGAAGTAGTCGCTCCACGATATGGCAACTGCTATATTGCCAATAGCATATTCCATCAGCAAGTCCCAACCTATTATCCATGCAATGATTTCGCCAAACGCCACATAACTATACGTGTATGCACTGCCCGATACAGGTACCATACTGGCAAACTCTGCATAACACACCGCAGCAAAACCACAGGCTACAGATACAAACAAGAAGAGGAATACAATACCCGGGCCACCATCATAGCTTGCCTTGCCGATGGTGCTGAAGATACCCGCACCCACAACGGCGGCAATACCCATCAGCGTCAGGTCTCGTACACCCAATACCTTGTGCAGGCCCGAAGCGTGTGCATCCGTCATACCACTGGCAGCTTCTTTTTCTATCTGGTGTAGTGTCTTGCGTCTGAAAACAGATTGACTCATAGACCTGAAAGATATAAAAGAACGTTGATTTGTTGATTAGTTGACTGGTTTATTGGTTGATTAGGATTTAGCTATTCGTTTTTAGAATTTCAACACCTGTACTGCTATGATACTTCAAAGGCGTTGGCACCGTTCATCGGTTGTGCTGCTATGAGGCAATAACCCCTCACGTCATTGCGAATGAGTATGGCTAGCTTTTCCTCACTTCTGCTATAGCACTATACTCAGCTTTCTCTTTCTTTTGCTTGTCCAAAAAGAAAGGAAACAAAGAAAAAGACCCCCTAAAACCAATGCTCCGCATGTTTTAGGGATAGCTATACGCTGTTATTGTGGGGAATATGCATTGAGCGTGGTCAGTGCTACCGCACATGACGGTGCTATGGAGCAATAGTAGTTACATCAGCATTGTGTTTCATATTCTTCAATAACACGATGCAATAGAAATTCTCAGCTCGGCAGTACAGTCGAGGTGAAGTATAATCAGGGTAGCCACCGACTTAAAGGCAGTTTTTTAAGTCGGCGGCTTTTATTCATTGCATGTTTGTCTTTTCAATTGTATTCAAGCTGCTTCGCGGTCTTTGTTTCTTTCTTTTGCCGCCAAAAGAAAGAAAGGAAGCGCAGGGATGAGCGCTGCAAATAGCTCGCGCAGAGAACAACACTCATTTTTTTACAACACTCCCTTTGCGCCTTTGCAGTTAATTACAGTACCAACTATACAACAAATTCTCCAAAATAAAAAAATCAATTTTACAACGTTTGTATATTTTCTGTTTGTACATTTGTGCAAGTTTCCTGCGCAGGTACACTATGAATAATTTTTATTAACCGTTTTAAAACCCAGACTATCATGTCAGAAAACGTACAGGGCAACGAACAGCCCGAAGAACCAAAGCATCCTGAAAATCAACATGAAAACACACAGGACAACACAGGCGAGAACAAGGAACAGCAACCACCCAAGCCTGCTCCTTACGACCCTTCCAAAGACCCGACAAACCCGTACTTCTTTCCGCCACCACCACCCGTGGGCGATGATATGGTGAGGGCTATAACGGAAGAGATAGAAGGCTTTCTTGCACAACCCGCAGACAATGGCATCTTTACCATCAAGACGGCAAACGAATGGCTGGAACAAGCCAGCAAACGCCCCATACCGCAAATGCTGTTTGCAGAGATGTGGTACGAGGGAGAGATATGCATCCTCTATGCCGATACCAATGTGGGCAAGAGCATACTGGCCGTACAGATAGCAGACAGCATCAGCCGTGGTGTACCCGTTGAGGGCTTCCGCATGACGGCACAGGCACAGCCCGTTATATACTTCGACTTCGAGCTGTTCGACAAGCAGTTTGAAAACCGATACAGTATAGACTACAAGCAACACTACAGCTTTCACACCAACCTGCAACGTGCCGAGATAAACCCCGACAACACCATCCCCGACGGGTATGAACAGATGGAAGACTACCTGCACGATAGCATTGCCACTGCCATACAAAACACCGGTGCGCGGGTACTTATTATTGACAATATTACATATCTGCGGCAAGAAACCGAACGTGCCAAAGATGCACTGCCGCTGATGAAACACCTGAAGGCGCTGAAGCTGGAATACAACCTGAGCATACTGGCACTGGCACACACACCCAAGCGCGACCAGAGCAAGCCCCTGACGCTGAACGACCTGCAAGGCAGCAAGATGCTGATGAACTTTTGCGACAGTAGTTTTTGCATAGGTGCCAGCACACAAGACAAGCAGCTACGCTACCTGAAGCAAGTGAAAGTACGCAGCACAGAACACATCTACCACGAGCGCAACGTAGTCCTCTGCCGCATCGAAAAACCGCATAATTTCCTCCGCTTCTCCCTGATAGGATACGGGAATGAGTATGAGCATTTGAAAAGTGTGGAGGAAGATGAGCGTACTCATAAGATAGCTGAAGTAAAAAGGCTGATAGATGAAGAAGGACTAAGCCAAAGAGAGGTGGCTGATATGTTAGGCATTAGTACAGGTACAGTAAGTAAATACTACAACCTCTAATGCTCACGCTGTTCATTTTGCTCACGATGCTCATATACTTGAGCGTTGTGAGCACTGTGAGCAGAGAAAAGAATGGTGTATTGCATAAATCAATGATGTTATTAATTTTATCACTAAATCCTAATTATGAGAACAATAACGACAATTATTATACTATTATTTAGCCTTCAGGCTTTTTGTAATAACAATGATTCTTTGAATATTTCACAACTCAGAAATGAAATAGTAGTTGTAAAAAATGAATTGAATTCTAAAATAGAATCACAAAAGTCAATACTTGACACTTCCTTTTCTGCAGTATCATTACAAATATCTTCCTCAGCTAACCTCATAACAGTATTTAGTATCATCATGACTGTTATTGCTATAGCATCAGGCATATATATTACCTATTTAGAGAAAAAAGTTGTAACTATTTTAAAAGCAAACCAACAAATAAAGAATGACGTCATAGAGTTAAATGAATTGATTAATAATGACATCAAAAGTCTATATCTAAAATTTAAAAACGAAGAAACTAAAGACATAATTAATAGGCTTGTATCTGTACCAGAAGACATACAAAATGTTGCAAGTTTATTACTAACTAGAGAAATCTCTGAATCTGAGTATAGTAAGATTAAAAAAGCATGCATGGAATACGCCGGTAATGATCCTATTAGAGATCTATCTAGCTATCACATTACATTATTACAACATTTTCCTATACAATCTATTAACGATAATGATTTAAAAGAGTATTTTGATATACACTTAGTAAACATATTAAACCTTGCATTTTTCAAAATTGATATAATCAAATTTGTAAAAAGTATCATTGAAGAATATCTAAATAGCAAGGTTTCAGTTGTTAGCCTAAATCGGGTTATTTCGGCTTTAAATAATACAAAATACGCTACTAACGAACAAATAGGTGACTTAATATTTTCAATACTAAAAAATAAGAATCGACAATTTGATTTTTATTCAAAATTAGATGGTGATATTATTGGGATTAAGCAACAATGTGCAGACTTATTAGTAGAAAAATACAAAAACGACAATAACAGGCAAGAGGAACAGATTATTTTAAAATCAATTACTGGAAATTAATATAGTTTATAACTCTGCTCACACTGCTCACAACGTTCAAGTGTATGAGCAAAATGAGCATCGTGAGCAAAAAACACAAAACCACGAGTCATTGCGAGGCACGAAGCAACTTCTCTCATGGAGCGTAGCGGAATAATCTCACGAAATACCAATTAATCAACCATAAAAAACAATCAATCATGGCAACACCAAACAACGGATTCGAAGGCATCATCGTTTACACCATCCACAAAGACGGCTGCCTTAATGGCCTCTATTATGCAACAGGCAATCCGCAAGGACCAACCTACAACGAGATAGCAAGAAAACTACCAACCAAAACGGCAGAAGAAAATGAAGAGAATGGAGCCAATAAACAAAATAAGCAAATACAAGACCTCATAGTCGGTGATTATGTATGCTGTTGGATAGATGGGGCGAACAAAGTCATAGAAGGCAAACTTAATATATCCAAGATAACATCAAACGGCACATTCGATGTAAAATGTGATGTAAAAGGGAAGCCTGATTTCATAGGCACAGGCTTTCTGCTCGACGATAAAACATTTGCAGTGCATTACACCATTGTATAACACAACACTCATTCCGTGAGATTGCTTCGTGCCTCGCAATGACGCGGGTAATTAAAACAACACCTAACTTTAAACCTGAATAAACAAACATGAGACGACCAATACACCTTTCATTTATCGTTTCTGTATTATCTCTTACTATTGCAGGTTCCCTGCCGCGCAGTACAGAAAGAGGTGTTATTATAATATTTCTCGGGCTATTTCTGTTTGTGTATCTAATTCATAGTATCGGACTATGGTATTATATACTGGGCAAGGAGCGCAGCACCAGACTTGTCATTACAGACTATGCGTATATACTCATCAATTGTCTGTTTATTGTTTTCGCAATACTCAACATTTTCTTTACTAATTAATTGTCTTCCGAACTATACAGCAGCATATCCGTTCATCCATCGCCCAGAAGTATCGGGATGCCAACACAATGACGCGGGTAAACAAAACAACACCTAACTTTAAACACTATCCACAATACAGATGACAACCGCAGAAAGGGCTATCGGTATATTAGCACAGCTACAAACATTCTTTACACTGCACAATGTTGGGGCATGGGCACAGCGCAGCGCGCAAGCTATAGACGAGCTGGGTAAGGCAGGTGCAGATACAGAAAAAATCTTGTGGAAATACACAGGCAGGGGTATGGGTTCCATCGCAGACCTATATATATCTGCCGACAACGGGCACACCATCCCTACTACAGAACAGGAAGCTAACAAACAACTGGAAGAACTTACCACACAGCTATTCAATATTCAGTTAGGTGTAGATAGTAAAAAGCAACCAACCAATACTGCAAAGCTGCTGAAGCGCATTAGTACAATAGTATGTATCATGCTTGTTGTTGGCGGAGACCTTATTTATTATTTTAACGCCTATAGGTATCAGGAAGGCAGGACTACACTTGGTATGCTGATGATGATTTTTGGCAGTATGGTCTTATTTATTATGTATCTGGGCAATTGGATAGATGGCCTGAACGCAGATTATAAAGTGTATAAAAGAAGATGGTTGCCTGCCAGTTACAAAAAGCCATTAGCATACATCTTATACATGCTCTTTATACTATTGCATCTGGAGGGTTTACCAAAGTTTGCCACAGAAAGACAAAACCGTATTCTGCAAAATGAGGAAACCCAAGAAACCACAGCTACAGTAACAGGACTGAAAGTAAAAAAAGGATTTAGAAGTAGTACCAAACACCTTGCCATTATACAATACCAAACAGCATCAGGTATCATCACACAAAGTATAGATGATGAGTGCAATTGTCACTATACAGGTCAGCCCATACGCATAGTGTATGCAGTAGATTATCCCGAAATGTTTTATGGGATTATATCAGCATCAAAACCTACACACCACTTTTTACCGTAACAATTGCCCAAACCACTGCCCACGTCATTATTATGATAAAGGCTATCATCAAGGGCATAAACACAATTTTTTCGCCTGCTTTGTAATATTTGTCTTCAAAATCATTTTTCAAAACAGCATTATGCTGCACACCATACCTTATACGCATATAGGCATAGCCCGCAATAAAAAACAACGGGCGAAATATATAGAGTAGCAGTCTGTACCTGTACATCATCACACAACAAATATAATCACCACCCAATGAAAACCTATCGTTACACACTACAGCCCTATAAGGGGCGCAACACACGTTATACCTGTCCGCAGTGCGAGTGCAAGAATGTATTTGTCCGCTATATAGATACCACCACAGGGCAGCACCTATCCGAAGACGTGGGCCGTTGCAATCGGGAGCAACAATGCGGGTACCACAAGCCGCCCAAAAGCGGAAATACGAAATATCAAATTCTAAATACTAAGAAGCAAATACTAAATCCTAATTTAAATCCGAAGAAACAAATACTACAACCTACACCATTATCAAATCATCACATTATCACATCAACCAATCAACTAAAAGTCATCTTCAAAAACTCCCTCTGTTGTTATCCGCAAAACGGACTGGCGCAATACATCTACCACACCTACGGCTGGCAGGCTATGGAGCGTGTGTTGGATGCCTATCGCATTGGCAGTCATGCAGACGGCAGCACCATCTTCTGGCAGATAGATGCACAGCAACGCATCCGCAGTGGCAAGGTAATACACTACGATGCACAAACAGGCCACCGCATCAAGGGTATAGACACACCACCTGTACGCTGGGTACACAGCCTGCACAAGCTACAGGGTTTTACACTGCATCAATGTTTTTTTGGTGAACACCTGCTGCAAGGCAATCAGCTACCCGTAGCCATTGTAGAGAGCGAGAAGACAGCCGCTATAGCCAGCATCCGCATGCCACAATACCTTTGGTTGGCAACAGGCGGCATCCGCAACCTGAGTGCAGAAAAATGCAACGTACTGGAAGGCAGGCAAATCATCCTCTTTCCCGATGCAGGTGCTTGGGACTACTGGCACAGCATCGCCACACAAATACGCAAGTGCAGCATCAGCCATGTACTACAACACCACACAGACGGCAGCGATATAGCGGACTATTTGTAGTTGATTTGTTTACGGGTATTCTTTAGGATTTAGTTTTTAGGTATTAGAGTTTCATCTTTGTAGTCAGGAACAATAAATAATTCCTATATTCGTTATCAACTATCATATATCAACAACTTATAAAAACCTATGAAGTATTTCATCCTCGCACTGCTGTGCATCGGTACTATTGCATCTTGCAAAAAAGACGAATACGCTGCTCCCACATCAACTACCAACTTTCCGGAGGTCTACAGTATGCGTGGTGTGGTAGGCGCAGATAGTTTTATTTCCACGTCTTGTAACGGGACACTTATATACTACCCAAAGAAAAATACCTACGAACTGAACATTAGCGCAGGGGTTCCTACAACAAAACAAATCATTTATCTGCGCTATAGTCTGCCCAACCTCAATGCAGGCAGCTACCTGCTGCAACCCACAGGCAAGCCCGACAAAGAAAGGACATGGGCATACTTCAGAGACAACGATACCACTTACTATGGCGATGGCTACACATATATACACAGCATTGCCGACAGCTTTGTAAAAGGCGCATACGATTTCAAGATACAAGGCAACAGACAAGTAAAAGGTACTTTCCACTTGCAGGTGTACTATGATACAGATACTTCCCGATGAGTTGATTAGGGTTTGGTTTAGGATTTAGATTTTAGGTATTCGGATTTCCCGTCAGTGATTGTTGACATACAGTTGTCACAACACTATTGTAGTTTTACGGGCAGATGAAGGACACACCGATAGAAACTTTCCATCCTGCAAGCCAAAAAGATTGGCGCAAGTGGTTGCAAAAGCATCATGCAAGCAAGCAGTGTATATGGCTTATATACTACAAGCAAAGCACCGGCAAATCTACCCTTAGCTGGACCAATGCTGTTGACGAAGCCCTGTGTTTCGGGTGGATAGACAGTACCGCCCGTCCTGTAGATGAGGAACGGTATATGCAATACTTCTGCAAGCGCAAACCAAGCAGTGTATGGTCCAGAATCAACAAAGAAAAAGTAGAACGCCTGATAGCCAACGGGCAAATGACACAAGCGGGTTTGGATAGTATCAACATCGCCAAACAAAACGGTTCATGGACATCGATAGACACAGTAGAAGCCCTCGAAGTACCCAAAGACCTTGCCAAAGCACTCAGCACACACAAAGGTGCCAAAGCCTGTTTCGAAAGCCTCAGTAAATCTGTAAAGAAACAAATGCTGCACCGCATAGCCATGGCCAAACGCCCCGAAACACGCACCAAACGCATTGACGATATAGTGGCAGAGGTGTTGGAGAAAATGAAGAAGTGAGGGGAGTGGTATTTCAGCACCGTTACTACTATTATACTTCAACGGCGTTAGCACCGTTCATCGGTTGGGGTGCTATGGGGCAGGGTATTAGTGTGATTACAAAAACTACTATCTTGCCACTATGTACAGACTTATACCTATTATACTATTATGCCTGTTAGTCGGTTGCAAGGCAAATGAAGAAAAGCTAATCAGAAAAACCCTCAGCGATTACAAAGCAGCCGTGCTGAAAGACAATGGAAACGAAGCTGTCAAATACGTAGATAGTCAAACGATTGCATATTATCAGAGTCTGCAAGAAAAAGCCATGACTCTTGATAGCATAGATATAGAACGTATGCGGCTGATGGACAGATTTCAAATGATACTGATGAAACACTTGCTGAAGCCTGAAGAACTACGCAGTATGGATGGCAGAGAAATATTTGCTATCCTTATAAAAAACAGAACCATCAACAAAGAGAGTTTTATAAAAGCTACCATCGGCAAAATAACTATACACAAAAATGTTGCTTCGGCACAGATATTAATAGATAAGAGGCCTGTACATGCATTTGAAATGACATTTTCTAAAGAACGCGGTAGATGGAAAGTAATGGTACTTGATATGCTACGCACTGTAGAGCCATTTTTGAAAGAGCAGATTAATAAAAAAGGTACTGATGAACATGTGCTGTATGACCTTGTAGCAAACGAACTGAACGGCAAATATCTTGAACAGAACGTATGGCATCCATATAAATAGGCACAAGCATTCCGTGAGATTGCTTCGTACCTCGCAATGACTCGTGTTTTTTACGATTCCTCAGGTTATTCAATACCACTATAATCTCCCTCAATACTCCGCAACACCTGTTACATAACAAATAGGCTTTATTGATTACCTTTGCGCTTCTTGTAAGGTAAAAATCATATTATATATATGCATAACGCTTATTTTCATTACGAACTGCCAAAGAACGAAACAGTACTGAACTACGGCCCTAAAAGCCCTGAACGTGCTGCATTGCAAAAAGCCATTGCCGATATGAAGGCACAGGTACGCGATATACCTATGTACATCAACGGACAGGAAGTACGCACAGGCGATAAGAAAGAAATCCGTCCGCCACACGAAACAGGCCACTTGTTAGGTCATTTTCATGCAGGTGGTGCAGAACATGTACAGCAGGCTATCGATGCTGCGCTGGAGGCTCGTAAATCTTGGGCAGAAATGCCGTGGGAACACCGTGCTGCCATCTTCCTGAAGGCTGCAGAATTGCTGGCTACCAAGTATCGCTTCAAAATGAATGCGGCTACAATGTTGGGACAAAGTAAGAATGCGTATCAGGCAGAGATAGACAGTGCTTGTGAGCTGATAGACTTCCTGCGTTTCAATGTTCACTTCCTTGCAAAAATCTATAACGAACAACCGATATCTACACCTGCTTTCCACAACCGTATGGAGTACCGTCCGCTGGAAGGTTTTGTATTGGCTGTAACACCGTTCAACTTTACGGCTATCGGCGGCAACCTGCCTACTGCACCTGCCATGTGTGGCAACGTAGTGGTATGGAAACCTGCCAATACACAGATATACAGTGCATCGGTATTTATGGAGATACTGATGGAAGCAGGCTTGCCTGCAGGTGTTATCAACCTCGTTTATCCTCCTGGTCCTGTTGTGGGCGAAATATGCTATGCACATCCTGATTTTGCAGGTGTACACTTTACAGGTTCTACAGGCGTATTCCAAAGCATGTGGAAGAGCATTGGCGAAAACATTGCTAAGTACAAATCTTACCCACGCATAGTTGGCGAAACAGGTGGTAAAGACTTTGTGATGGTTCACCCGAGTGCAAACGTAGATGCTGTAGTAGCTGGTCTGGCTCGTGGTGCTTTCGAGTATCAGGGACAGAAGTGCTCTGCTGCAAGCCGTGCATACCTGCCAAGCAATCTGGCAGAAGAAATAAAAACAAAACTGGTAGCTGAAATAAAAACCATGAAGATGGGTGTGGTAGATGATTTCACCAACTTCATCAACGCGGTGATAGACGAGAAGTCTTTCAACAGCCTGGCAAAATATATAGATGGCGTAAAGAACAGTAACGGACAGGCAAGCATTCTGTGTGGTGGTACGTACGATAACAGCAAAGGCTGGTACATAGAACCTACAGTTATAGAAGCTAAAACACCTGACTACATTACTATGTGCGAAGAACTCTTCGGCCCTGTACTTACTATCCACACATACGATGCAGACAAGTGGGAAGACATCCTTGACACGGTAGACCATACAAGCGGTTATGCGCTGACAGGTGCTATCTTCTCTCAAGACCGTTATGCAGCAGAATACATGACGCGCAAACTGGTAAACGCTGCGGGCAATTTCTACATCAACGATAAGCCAACGGGTGCAGTAGTAGGTCAGCAGCCATTTGGTGGTGCACGTGCATCGGGTACTAATGATAAAGCAGGCTCTGCATTAAACCTGTATCGCTGGTTGAGTGCAAGAACCATCAAGGAAACATACGTACCTGTTACAGACTACAGGTATCCGTTCCATCAGGCAGATTAATAAGACTGAAGAAGTACGAAATACGAATATCTAAATCCTAAACGGTTCTCACTGTTTAGGATTTGGTGTTTTTATGCAATTAATAATATCAGTAACTTTATACAAAGCAAGTGATATGGCACAGGCAATAGATAAAGAGTTGTTTGACTACATTGAAAAATTGAATACCAACCAGAAGAAATCGCTGTTGGATATTGTGAAGTCATATCTGCAAGTGAAGGATAAAACAAAAGCATTAGCAGATTATAATGCAGAAATAGACGCCTCCATAGCCCGAATGAATGCAGGCAAACATATTAATCACGATGATGTAGAAAGTGAAGCCGCTAAATGGTAAGGCAAATTGTTTGGGATTTAGATGCACGTAATTACTTACGCAATGCCATAAAATACATCCGTGAAGATTCTCCTAAGAACGCCGACTTGGTTAAAACCAAAATATTTGAGAGTATTCGCAAGATACCCGCCAATCCGTATAAGCATCCTGCTGATAAGTTTAAACAACCTACGGATGAAGATGTAAGAGCTTACGAAATATTACATTTCAGAATTTCTTATCAGGTTACAGAAGTCCAAATACGTATTCTAAGAATCAGGCATACATCTATGGAGCCATTATTGTTTTAGTGCTTCGATATTAGAAATTAGGATTTACACAGTTATCTTTACAACATGCGCAGGTATTTGCCTTTACTTATTGTAGTATTCTTAGCATCTTGTCAGGAATGCACTCGCTATGCCAAAAACTATGTGGCGGATAGGGAAACACGCAAACCCATTATAGGTGCGCAGGTGTTTTGCGTAGCAGCTACCAATGGCAAACAAGAGCTGGAGAAGAATTACTACACAGACAGCATCGGTTCTTTCGAGGCTATGTTTACCAAAGGTGGTGTAACACAATGCCCTGTTATGAAGATGACCATCAGTAAAGATGGCTACTATCCATCCCGTTTCTGGGACCCTGCAGTAGGCGATACACTGTTTCTGGACAGGATTACCAATTAGTGCATCAGTTGTTTGCGTGCTACAATATTCTCCAGTTTATTATGTAGCTCAGTCATATTCACAGGCTTGTACAGAAAATCATTAAAACCACTGCTGAATATTTCCTGCTGTTCTGTAACAGACGCTGTAAATGCTATAATGTAGGTATTGGCTTTATGATTGTCCTCCAGTGTTCTTATTTTATGCACGGCTTCGTAGCCATTCAACACAGGCATGTGCAGATCCATCAATATGGCATCGTAGTCGTTATTCACGCAGGCTTCAAAAGCAAGTTGTCCGTTCTCTACAAGTGTAGCCTGTATATTCAGCTTCTCTAATTGTTTCCTCATCAGCAGTCGGTTCACATCATTATCCTCTGCTACCAGCAGGCGCAGGTGGCTGTAGTCTGCATGTGTGTTATTTGTTTCTGCTGCTTTTTGTATTTGCGGTACTATGGCAAAAGGTATAGTAAATGAAAACTTAGAACCATTACCGGGGCTGCTATCCAATTGCAATTGACTACCAAACAGAGATAGTATCTGCTTCACAATGGCAAGCCCAAGACCTGTACCACCATATTTGCGTGTGGTATGGCTTTCTGCCTGTGTAAAGGATTCAAATATAGCTTCGTGCTTATCAGAGTGTATGCCTATACCCGTATCTGTTATAGAGAATTGTACGGTAGCTTTATCGTCTCTTACAGACAAGCATTGCAACCTTACCGTAATACTACCATGCTCTGTAAACTTAATGGCATTGCCACCCAGATTATACATCAATTGCGACAGCCGGGTAGGGTCGCTCGATACCCAAAGCTTTTCCAGTTGCGGGTCTGTATCCAGTAAAAAGTCCAGCTTCTTGCTCTTGGCTTTTACACGCAGGCTTGTACATATATTCTGCATAAACTCAGACAGGCGGAAGCTTACTTTCTCCAGCACCATCTTATCCGAATCTATCTTGCTATAGTCCAGCACATTGTTGATGAGCGATAACAAATCGTTGGCAGAGTGTTGCAGTATGTGCAGGTTTTCCTTTTGTCTTTCTTCGGGTTTATCTTCTATCAGCAGTTCGGTAATGCCTATTACAGAATTGAGTGGTGTACGCAATTCGTGAGACATGGTAGAGAGGAAGCTCGACTTTGTAGCAGCCAGTTTCTGTGCTTCCAGCATCGATACTTTCAGCCTGTTGTTCAGTGCTTCTTTATCTCTTATGTTTTGCATAAATGCCTCGTAAAACATGTACTGGCATATAATAATGGTAAGGAAATTGAGCCCCGCCATCAGCTCGTATGCAGGTGAGGCCAAACGCTGAAAGTCTGTATTATCAAGATAAACATTAGCATCGCCACCTGTTGCCAGAAAAGCAACAATAGGCGCAGTACATACTACCGAATATATAATACCCAACCTGCTACCCAGTATGTAGAAGCTACCCATGATGACCATGAACAGAAACTGCAGTGCTATCAGGTTTACCTGTTTGGCATAGAGAAATATACTGCTCCATACCAGTGCTATACCCATACCCAACATGATATGTGCAATGGGTTTCAGGGCAGATGGCTTTGTTAGCAATCTCCATAACAATGCACCATATACCAGTGTAGATATGGACGCCCTTGCTACCTGTGTGGTTTGTTGCATGGGCAATACAATGCCTATCACTATCAGCCCTTTGATGATGCTGAACAGTAGTATGGTATAACAGATGATGAAACGTGACTTCAGATAGTTATCATCCTCATGCTTCAATGCGTTAGTTGCGGGTAATGTAAGTTGCGTCAGAAGTTTGTGCATGCGCTGATATCAGTACGGTAAATATACTATTCAAAACCACTGTTCAAAATAGGATGAGTTAGTTTTATAGGAAGATTTACCCGTAAAAAAAACAGTGCGATTATTACCGCACTGTCTTGTAGATTTTCTTGTATTTATTACACCTTGATTGTCTTCCATTTACCTCTTTTAAAGAGGATGATGGCTACGACAGCTATCGCACTTTCTGCAACAGGTATGGCAAGGAAAACCCCTGTTTCACCCATGTTTAGTACTTTGGCAAGCACATATGCCAGTGGTATCTGAAATGCCCAGAAGCCAAACAGATTAATGATCGTAGGTGTCTTGGTATCGCCTGCACCGTTGAAGGATTGGGACACCACCATACCATAACCATAGAATGCATAACCGAGGCTTACAAAACGTAAGCATTTTACACCGCTTGCTATTACATCTTTGTTGGTGGTAAAGAACATCATAATCCATTCTGCCCCTGTAAAGAACAGGATGGCTACAGTTACCAGAAAGAACATATTGTACTTCGCAGCTTTCCATACAGATTGCTCTGCACGTTCCGGCATTTTTGCACCCAGATTTTGTCCTACCAGTGTAGCAGCAGCATTGGCCATACCCCATGCAGGCAATATGGTAAACACAATAACACGTATGGCGATTGTATAACCAGCCAGTGCATCACTGCCATAGTCTGCCAATATCTTTACCAGAAATATCCAGCTGGCAGATGCTATGAGGAACTGTGCTGTACCACCTGATGCCAGTTTAATAACACTACCCATTACAGGGAAATCGAAACTGATATGTTTGCGCAGTATGCGTATTATGCCTTTACCATTAAACAAGTGATATAACTGGTATAACACACCCACACCACGGCCTATAGTAGTAGCCAATGCAGCCCCTGTAAGCCCCATAGCGGGTATAGGGCCAAAGCCATTGATAAGCGTAGGGCAGAGGATGATGTTGAGAATATTGGCTATCCACAGCGAACGCATGGCAATAGAAGCATCGCCCGCACCACGAAATATACCATTGATAAGAAACAGCAACATGATAACGATATTGCTACCCATCAGCAGTTGTGTATAACGATAGTTGGCATCGGCCATAGCTTGTTCGGCACCCATCAGCATCAGCAGCTCTTTGGCAAAGAAGATGCCCGCAATGCTCACCAATAAGCTAATAAGAACACCTACATATATAGCCTGCATACCACCATGTGCCGCACCATCAGGATTTTTCTCTCCTACACGCCTGGCAACAAGCGCAGTAGCACCCATAGATATACCCCATGCAACGGAGTAGAGTATAGTAAGCATGCTTTCTGTAAGCCCCACTGTAGCTATAGCATCTGTACCTAGTTTGCTTACAAAGAATACATCGACCACTGCAAAGAGTGATTCCATCACCATCTCCAGTATCATAGGTACAGATAGCATGAAGATTGCTTTGTTAATACTGCCTGTAGTATAGTCTTGCTCAACACCCTTAACAGCCTGAGCAAATAAACGTAATATGTTTGTAGTACGTGGTTGTTCACGCTCTTGCATAACGAGTTAATTAAGATGTTAATATAAATAAAATAAAAGACTGCTACGGGTGAGGGCGTAGCAAATGATTTGAAATCATCACCCGAACAGAGCGGGTGGAATACTTAAATGTTCATCGTTCGTAGGAATGTGTTGTAAAACTATAGAAAAATGTTTTACAAAAACGTACCGATAGCCTCTGTTCATAAAACAAAATTTGTATTGAAGACAAAGTAAAATCAACCACTTTGTTTACAAACTGTACAAATACGTCAGTTTAAGGGCTATTTGCGGCAAAAAGCTATTTATTGCAGATATTCATAGTCTTTTCAATACCAACTGCTGCAAAACTCTCTATCATGTCTACAGCTTTCAGGATTTTCTCCTTTACTATTGGTAGTTCAGACGGCTTCCAACGGCTCAGTACAAAATCGGCCTGTCTGCCTTTAGGGTAGTCGTTGCCTATACCAAACCTAAGGCGGGCATATTGCTGGGTTTGCAGTATCAGTTCTATATTCTTCAGCCCGTTTTGTCCTGCTGCACTGCCACCAGGGCGAAGCCTCAGGGTATCCAACGGCAAAGCCAGGTCATCTACCAGTACCAGTATATTTTCTAATGGTATATTTTCCTTATCCATCCAGTATTTCACTGCCTTGCCACTCAGGTTCATATAAGTAGTAGGTTTAATAACTACAAAGGTCTTTCCCTTCCATTTGCAATTGGCAACAAAAGCATGCCTGTCTAATGAAAATTTTCCATCATGTTTAATAACAAAGGCATCAGCCACATCAAAACCTATATTATGACGGGTCATATCATATTCAGCCCCTATATTACCCAGTCCTACTATCAAAAATTTCATGATTGCGAAGATATAATCTAATAGTTAATAGGCTTAAAACCTGAAAAATTATTTATTCTACCCAACTAAAAAAATTAACTTTTTGTCTGTATATTAGTAGCTTAATAGAAATGTTGAGAAATCGGGAATTTACCCACTAAACATTCATTAGAAAATAAATACCTGTTAAATGCGTAAACTTGTATTATTCACGGCGATTTTGGCATCTTTTGTTGTCAATGCAGTAGCCCAAACTTTTTATCCGGTAACACACACAACCGGTACTCAGGTAGTAAGTGGTGTTTCTGTAACTGTTACAAATAGTACAGGCAGAACTAACTTTACACCTGGCTACTATTGTAGTGCAGGTCCTTATTACATAGGAGTAACACAGCCCGGTGGATACCTGCATAGTTTTGCACCTGGTGTTACACATATTCGCCTTAGCATCACAGACTTTCAGTTTGAAGATACTGTACGTGTTAATGTGAACGGTAGTTCATATCCAATAACTACAGCTATGCTTTCAGACTATAGTTGTGCAGACCTTGGTGGCCCGGCAAATAATATGAACGTATTCAATGGTCAGATAGTTAATACACTAGGTGGAGGTGCTCGTAGAGACGTTACTGTTGTATTTTCTACAAGTCCAGGCTATGTAAATAGTGTTGAGGTACTTCATGACCGTGTTAATACAAATGCAAACGGTGTAGACTACAGTTTAGAGTTTGCTCTTGATACTTGTCTGCAAAAATTTGATGCATGGACTACAGATACTATACAATGTAGTAAAAGAGATTTGCACTTGTATGCTACACAATTCCCTAATACTACATACACTTGGACAGCGCCTGGCTCACCGGTATGGGTACCTTCAAACACTGTAGATAATCCGGTAGTAAAAACCTTGCCATTGCTTACTGCTGATGGTAACTATATAGTAACCGCTACTCGTGGTGTTTGTACTTATAAAGACACAGTTGTTGTAGCAGTAAAACAAACACCTGGTACACCGGCTAGTCCTATTACCTACAAAGGGCCTAAATGTGCTGGTGATAAAGATACAGTGTCTTTTGTATCAAGTCTGATTGCGGGTGGTACTACTTATATTATCAAGCCAAATGGATCAGTGATTGCTTGTAATATCCCACCACTATTGAACTTTATTGAGCTTCCTAATATTCAATTGGCAGATCAAGGTACTTATCAAGGTTTTTCTAAAAGTACAGAAGGTTGTTATACCGATACATTCTCTTTGTTTGTATCTCTGAGCCCGCAAGCACAGGCTGATTTCTCACCAAATGCTGTTTATGGTTGTGATGAAGACTCGGTTATATTTACTGATATGTCCAATGGTGTTAATTCTTGGAAATGGTATTTCGGAGATGGTAACACCAGTACGCTCGATAATCCTGTTCACAAATATCCGCCAAGTTCAGGTACATACCCTGTTAAGTTAGTTGTTAGTAATGGTACTTGTTCTGACAGCGTAACCAAGCAAGTTGTTTTAAATCACCCGCTTGTAGCAGATATTACAGCCAATGCAGATAGTATTTGTCAAGGCTTGTTGATTACATTCACAAACAACTCTACAGCTACACCTGCAACACTGCCTACTTACAGATGGGATTTCAAAGATGGCGATACGTCTGATTTATATAACGTAACTCACGTGTTTAAATACTATGGTGTTTACGATGTTGAGATGACAATCACAGACTATTTGGGTTGTAAGAAAACTGCTATAAAACGCATTGTAGTCGATTCATTAGGTAGTGCCAACTTCCTGTCAGACTCAGTAATATGCGCCGGTGAAAGCATTAAATTCCTTGGTGACTATTCTACAATCGGTGGTACGTATGCTGAATGGAATTTTGGCGATGGACATACTATTAAGGATAAGTTTACTATTGAGCATGCATACGATTTCCCAGGTACATATAATGTACAATTAACTGCCAACTATCGTATATGCCCGGATACAACATACAATCAGAATGTATATGTTAAGCCATATCCTAATATAGATCTTGGTAAAGATACAAGTCTGTGTCCTGATGGTAATCCATTCATTATTAAAGACTTCATCAACGCGAGCAGCCCTGGTGTAAAATGGCGTTGGAATACTGAAACTAAAGACACCGGTTCATTTATTAATGTACATCATCCTGGTAAATATGCAGTTACTGTAGATTTAGATGGTTGTTCTGCAACAGATACTATTGAAGTTAAAAAGAATTGTTACATAGACATTCCGAATGTATTTACACCAAACGGTGATGGATATAACGATTACTTCTTACCTCGTCAGTTGCTATCTCGCAGCGTTACTAAGTTCAGTATGACTATCTTCAACCGTTGGGGCGAAGTAATATTCGAAACTAACAGCATCAATGGCCGTGGTTGGGATGGTAAAGTAAATGACAAAGAACAACCAACAGGTGTATATGTTTACATGATAAAAGCTACGTTTGCAAACGGATATAGTGAGAACTATCATGGTAACGTCACACTGTTGCGATAGAAAAATAAACAGGTATTTAAAAGGCAATCTTCGGGTTGCCTTTTTTTATTTGTACAATGCCTTCAACCTATTTGACAATAAAAAAACGCCGGAGTGAGGTCCGACGTTCAAATATGTAGTGAGGTAAGAATTAATGTTCTAAAGCTCCTAAAAAGCGTTCTGCATCCAGTGCTGCCATACAACCACTACCTGCAGCTGTTACCGCCTGACGATAGATTTTGTCTTGCACATCACCACAAGCAAATACACCTTCTATATTGGTCTTAGAAGAGCCTGGTTGAGTTATCAGATAACCTGCTTCATCCATATCCAACATACCGTTAAACAACGATGAGTTTGGTTGGTGACCGATAGCAACGAAGAATGCCTTTACAGGAATAATGCTTTCTTCATTGGTTTTATTATTCAGCACTTTAATACTGTCTACTTTGTTTTCGCCCAGTACTTCAAGCGTATCTGTATTCCAATGCACTGTAATGTTTGCTGTCTTCAATACACGCTCCTGCATCACTTTACTTGCACGCATTTCGTCTCTGCGTATCAACATATGCACGTTAGCGCATATTTTAGACAAGTACAGTGCTTCTTCACAAGCAGTATCGCCTGCACCAACTATTGCTACGTCCTGCCCTTTAAAGAAGAAACCATCACATACCGCACAAGCAGATACACCATGACCGTTCAGGCGTTGTTCTGAAGGAAGCCCCAGCCATTTAGCAGATGCACCGGTAGCTATAATTAAAGCATCGGCTTCAATCCATTTCTCCTCATCTATTTCTACTTTGAAGGGGCGCTGAGAAAGGTCTACCTTAGTAGCCAATCCCCAACGGATATCTGCACCCATACGTTGAGCTTGCTTTTCAAAGTCAACCATCATCTGAGGCCCCATAATACCTTCCGGATAACCAGGGTAATTCTCAACTTCTGTTGTGATTGTAAGCTGTCCACCTGGTTGCAAACCCTGATATAAAACAGGATTTAAACCTGCGCGAGATGCATAAATAGCTGCGGTATATCCCGCAGGGCCCGAACCAACAATCAGGCAATGTACTTTTTCTGTTTCAGCCATTTTATTAAATATTCACTTTTGAGAGTGCATGCAAAGATGTAAAAAAAATGCAAGCTGCAATGTAATAAATGTTACTCAAGCACCAAGGTTTTGTACACAGAGCCATAGCCTGCCCATATACCCAAAGCACCGTTACTTACATTACTTTTTACCTGTATGGGAGTTGAGAACGGATTGCCCAGTGTGCCTAAAGAATATTCATAAGTGCTCCAGAACGTATAAGTAGCTTTATCTATTGCACTCCATTTCAGGGTAACAGTATCACCAGGATAAGCTACACCCGTAGAATCTCTTTTGAACTCTGCAGAACGCGGTTCGCCTAATGACAATGTTGTTTCAAAATAGATACCATTGATGATTTCATCGGGGTATACTGAGTTCAACCCCGGATAGTATGGTTCACTATTACGTTTTGTAAAATAACGTACATAATTACCTGCAGTATCAGGTTCCTTAAAGTATATCCTGATTTGCTTTGCAAGGGGGTTTTTCTCTTTGTCAAACGGTGGGTCGGGATACACAGTTTTAATTGAGTCAATTACTGTTGGGTTAGGGATTTTTGTATATGACTCATATACTTTTCCACCTGTTTCAATGGTAAGTTTGTATACCTTACCAATCTCACCAATGAAGAATCCCTTGCTTGTATCTATTGAATAGAAATAAAGTTTATTGCCTGAGTTACCTGTATCTAATGCATATTCCTTCAGTTCCACCACGTTTACACCGTCAGACACTGTTACTTTAGCATCGTGCACAAAACTGTTTTGCAGTGTATTCAGATTGATTGTAGAGAAATATCCGATAGATTTTGTAAGGAAAACATAAGGAGGCAGATTATTTTCAATTGCTCCTTCTACTACCAGACTTGGCTCACCTGTTTTCAGGTTTATCTTCACTTCCTTTTCGCACGATACAAGAGAAATTACGAGTAAAAAAACAACAGCAATACCGGTCATTAACCTGATATTGCTGCGTTTGAATATTGTGGGCATAAAATGCTTATTATTTAAATGGTATAACGTTTTGGGTATGCGTTTGTTTAGTTGTTGGTGATGTATCTTCCATCTGCACTATACATAACCGGTTGTATTTTCCTGAAGCGTTCAAAATAATCATAGCCTGATTTCAGATTTATCCAGAACTCTTGTTTGCTTGTATCTGTAGCATACGTTCTGCCAAGAAAGTTCAGCCCTACTTGGTTGAAACGAGTTGGATAGATATGCACAGGTATATATGTTTGTCCTCCAAGTTTTGCATTGAGGCAAAGCGTGTAAATTTCCTGAATACCTGCATCCGTCATAGGCATACAACCAACTGTAACGCAGCCGCCATGTATGTAGATGTCTCCTCCCGGCTTTTTCTTATCTCCCAACAACATATCCGAATAGTTAGGATAATTTATCAGCAATGACAAATGGAAATCGCTCTTTGGGTTGAAGTCCTCAATGAAGTAATAGCCTTCTGGCACTTGTCTGTCACCCTCGTAGCGTTTAGGGCCAAGTATGCCTGATAATGCACAAATACGGTATAGTTTTACCAGCTTGTATTTATCGTCAGGATTGTCTCTTGCCCACAATTCCATTTCGTTTTGCGATTTGAAAGTGCGGATATAGATATCGGAAGGTGGGTATTTCAAACCCTTATCCTGAAACATTTTCTGCAACGTATCATTGTACTTTATCCAAGCCTGCGATACCCTGTTGAATGACAACTGGAAATTTCGAAATGCCATCACATCGTCCTGTGCTTTGGTAGCTACAGACAACCCCGCTAACAATAAACTGAACGCCAGTTTTTTAACCATTACCTTAATCTGCTTTCTGGGTTAGTAAAAAGCCATGTAAAGATAAGGCTTCTATACCAAAAGGATTTCATAAAAAAGCACAAAAAAAGGGGCAAAAGCCCCTTTGTATCAATGAAATCTATAGTCTGAGTATTAGAGATTACCTCTTTTTTCCTGTTCTCTTTCAATAGACTCAAACAGTGCTTTAAAGTTGCCTGCACCGAAGCTCTTGGCACCTTTACGCTGAATGATTTCGAAGAACATGGTAGGACGGTCTTCTACGGGTTTTGTAAATATCTGTAACAGATAGCCTTCTTCATCACGATCTACGAGGATTTTAAGTTCTTGCAGCGGAGCAATATCCTCATCAATTTTACCTACACGGCTGAAAAGCTCTTCGTAATAAGCATCCGGTGTATCCAGGAACTCAACACCACGCGCACGCAGTTCACGTACCGTTTTGATGATATCATTTGTAGCTACTGCAATGTGTTGTACACCTTCTCCCTCATAGAAGTCTAGGTACTCTTCAATCTGCGATTTCTTCTTGCCCTCAGCCGGTTCGTTGATAGGGAATTTCACATAACCGTTACCATTACTCATTACCTTACTCATCAGGGCAGAATATTCTGTATTGATTTGCTTATCGTCAAACGTCAGGATATTGGCAAAGCCCATCACATCTTCATACCATTGCACGGTTTCGTTCATACGGTTCCAACCCACATTACCTACGCAGTGGTCTACATACAGCAGGCCTGTTTCTGTAGGATTGTAAGTAGATGACTGTGGCTGGTACCCCGGCATAAATACACCGTTGTAGTTCTTACGTTCTACAAACATGTGTACAGTTTCGCCATAAGTATAGATGCCCGATGTTACCACTTCGCCATGTTTATCTTTCATCGTTACAGGCTCCTGATAAGACTTTGCACCACGCTTGGTAGTTTCTTCGTATGCACTCTTTGCATCATCTACCCACAAAGCCAATATTTTAACACCATCACCGTGTTTCTTAACGTGTTCAGCAACCGGGTGGTTTGAATTTAATGCAGTTGTAAGTACAAGGCGGATTTTACCTTGTTGCAATACATAAGATGCCCTGTCGCGAACACCTGTTTCAGGACCTGCATACGCTACTGTCTGAAAACCGAAAGCTGTTTTGTAGTAGTGTGCAGATTGCTTTGCATTACCTACATACAGTTCCAGATAATCGGTGCCATTGATTGGCAGAAAGTCTTGTGCTGCTGCCATTTTCTGGCTCACTGTCATTGGTTCCATATAATGCCTTTTTGTTGTTTTATTGTTAGATATATTTATTACTCGGCCCAGCTCATGATGTAGCCTTCGTCCTCTATATTTTGTGCATCCACAGTCATTTTCAGCGGGTGGAAGGTGTCAACCATTACCGCCAGCTCCTGTGTTTCTTTTTTACCTATGCTCTTTTCAACAGCACCGGGGTGCGGCCCGTGTGGTATACCTGCAGGGTGCAGTGTTATCATACCACGTGTTACATGCTTACGGCTCATAAAGTCGCCATCTACATAATACAATACCTCATCGCTATCTATATTGCTGTGATTGTAAGGCGCTGGTATAGCTTCCGGATGGTAATCGTACAGACGCGGACAGAAAGAACAGATAACAAAATTGTGCGCATCAAATGTCTGGTGTACCGGTGGTGGTTGGTGTACACGGCCTGTTATCGGTTCGAAATCGTGTATACTTAGTGCGTAAGGGTATTCGCAACCGTCCCAACCTACAACATCAAACGGATGGTTGGCGTATGTAATAGGGTAGAGCAGTCCTTTCTTCTTAGTCTGAATCAGGAACTCACCTTTCTGGTCTATTGTTTCCAGATTTTCAGGCTTGCGTACATCTCTCTCGCAGAATGGTGCATGCTCTAGTAATTGACCGTATTTGCTCAGGTAACGCTTAGGGAATGTTACAGGGCTGAATGACTCAACTATAAACAGACGGTTGTTCTCGTCATTGAACTCTATTTGATAGATAGTACCACGAGGCACCACCAGATAGTCGCCATAGCTGAATGGAAGTTGGCCATATTGTGTTTTCAATGTGCCCGTACCTTCGTGTATAAAGATTACTTCGTCGGCATCTGCATTCTTAAAGAAATATTCTGTCAGGCTCTTGGTTGGTGCTGCTAGTGAAATCTGTACATCGCTATTGAACAATACAACCTTTCTGCTTTTCAGATAGTCTGCATTTGGGCTCACTTTGAAGCCTTGAAAACTGCGGTGTTTCAGGATATTATCAGTAGATGCTTTTGGAGAAACATCTATCGGTTCTTCTGCCTTAATGATTTGTGTTGGCGGGTGTACGTGGTAGAGCAACGAATAATTAGAAGAGAACCCTTCTGTGCTGAATAGCTGCTCTGAATACAGCTTGCCGTCGGGCTGCCTGTACTGCGTATGACGCTTGTGCGGGATTTTGCCCAGTGAATAATAGTGTGCCATTAAGTGAATAATGTGTTTGGAAGGGCAAAGTTACAATATTGCCCGGCTTTGGCAATGGGATAAGCCTGTGGCAGCCATAAATCCTGATGTTGGTAGGTATATACTATATCTATACGGACAATTTTATGACCCTAAGGCTGTATTGTCATAATTCGCCACAGAAAATAGCCTGTTCCCGTCAATCTTTTTTTTCTTAAATGGTTCCAAATCAACTTTATACAAGTATCTGATCACAAACTAAAACTACCTGTTATGAAAAGAAGCGATTTTTTAAAAGGAATAGGCCTTGCAAGTGTTGGCAGTGTATTACCATTGTCTAAAATGGAAGCGGCTACCACGGCAGCAAATAAGGCTACTGCCTGTACATTGATACCAAGCGAAACAGAAGGGCCATTTCCGCTCGACCTTACAGCAAACAGCACCTATTTCAGACAGGACTTGAGGGAAGACCGCACAGGTGTTAAGCTACATGTGAAAATGAAAGTTATTGGCTCTCAAAACTGCCTTCCGATACAAAATGCACGCGTCAATATATGGAGTTGTGATAAAGACGGTGTCTATTCCGGTTATAACACTAGCAATAATCCAGGTTCAACTACAGCTACTTATCTGCGTGGCTACCAAATGACCGATGCCAATGGCGAAGTGGAGTTTGTTACCATATTCCCTGGTTGGTATACAGGCCGTATCTGTCATATACATTTTCAGATATATCTCAGTTCTGTATACAAAGCCGTATCGCAGATGACTTTCCCTATTGCAGATAAGAATGCTATCTATGCTGCAAACAGTAGTCTGTATACCAAAGGTGCAGACCCTATGGCACTATCTAGCGACAATATCTTTTCTGATGGGTATTCATTGCAAATGGCAACGCTTACACAGAATACAGACGGTAGCTATACCAGCTATCTTGAAGTAACTGTTGAAGGCACAGGAACAACAGGCTTGATGAACTATGAGGGAGAGACCGGTGGTCAATTCAAAATGGGGCAAAACTTTCCTAATCCGCACAATGGTATCACTACAATACCATTCACACTGAATGAAACATCGAATGTGAAATTTGACATCTTCGATTTATCTGCAAGGAAAGTAGCCGTGATTGATAAAGGAAGTATGGGAGTAGGTGAGCATAATGTAACGGCAGACTTGAATGCATTAGGTGTAGCGTATGGCAACTATATCTATCAGATAGAAGTTGTAAATGCAAATGGTACTTTCCGCCAATGCAAAATGATGACAGCACAGAAATAGGCTTTCAGGATATAGTTTTAAATATGGGGTGTAGTATGGAGCCACTTGGGAATATACAAACCCGGTGGCTTCATCTTACTTTAAAGGATATAGGTAACAACGAATAGGTATGTTAATAGATGATAGGAAAAATGATGTAGTTTCAGTACATAAAAGCGGAGTGTTGAACAACAGGGCTAATCTTATACTGGTACATATTATCGGGTCTCTTGCATTCCTGATGATACCTGTATTATCTCCACCACCGGGAACAAACAACCTTTTTGAATCGCTCGGCGATTATCATCACCTGAAAGACATATTCGGTTTTGTATTGACATTGCTATTCTTCTATGCCAACTACTACTATTTTATTCCCAACACCTATTTCAAAAAGCGGTATACACTTTATATACTATGGTGTTTGATAGGTTTTGCATTTATCACCATTCTTCCTAATCTTGTCTTTCCAGATACAAGCTTCATGCATAGCAGGGGACATCATAGACCACTGCCTCCGGATATGGGTAAACCAGGTGGCTTTATCTTTATGTACGGGCATATGATACACAATGTGCTACGCTTTCTGGTAGTATTGAGCATATCCATGATGCTGAAAACAAACAGCAGGCTGAAGCAGATACAGAAAGAAAAGATGGATACTGAAATATCTTTCCTGAAAGCACAAATCAATCCTCACTTTTTGTTCAATACACTTAATAGTATTTATTCTTTGGCACTCACAAAATCAGACTATGCAGCACCTGCAGTGGTTAAACTGTCATCGCTTATGCGCTATTCGATAAGCGAAAGTGATAAAGACAAAGTGCCACTTAGTAAAGAGCTTGCCTATATAAGTAATTATATAGAGTTGCAACGAATGCGACTGTCATCTAAAGTGCGGATATTTCATACAGTAAATGGTGATGGTACAGGGAAAGACATCGTGCCTTTTCTGCTGATACCATTTATTGAAAACGCTTTTAAGCATGGTGTAAATGCCGAAGAAGATTCTTTGATAGATGTAAAGATTGATATTACAACAGAACGACTGGTATTGAATGTTCGCAACAACAAAGTGTATGTGCAACCTGATAGAGAAGATAGTACAGGACTTGGTATTGGCAACACAAGAGAAAGACTGAAACATCTGTATCCCGGCAAACACAATCTTGTGATTCTGGATGGGGATGATTATTTTAATGTACTGCTGGAACTATACTGGTAATGATAAATGCTATTGCTATAGATGATGAACCATTGGCGCTGAATGTGATAAAAGCATTCTGTTACAATCTTGATTTCATAGACCTGAAAGCAACGTTCACAGAAACGTCTGAAGCACTGAAATATCTCCGCAACTATCCTGTCGATTTATTATTTCTGGATATAAAGATGCCTGCAATGAGTGGCATAGATTTTTATAAATCTGTACCACATAAAACAATGGTGATATTTACAACTGCATACTCTGAATATGCGGTAGATGGTTTCAACCTAAGTGCCATAGACTACCTGCTGAAACCATTTGAAAATGAACGTTTCCTACAGGCAGTTAACAAAGCAAATGAGTACTACAAGTATCTGAACAAACAAGAAATAAGCACCAGCCAATACTTGTTTGTACGTGCAGACTACAGCCTTGTAAAGATTGCGCTATCTGATATCACATACATTGAAGGTTTAGATAACTACCTCAAGATTCATTTACAAAACGGCAAACAAATTATTGCCCGTATGAGTATGAAGGCAGTGATGGATAAACTACCTGAAAAGGATTTCCTTCGGGTACACCGTTCTTATATAGTATCATTCGGCAAGGTCAATTTTGTACGCAATAAGATTATTCATATTGCCGATGTAGAAATACCTGTAGGCACTAACTATAATGATGCTGTAAATGAACGCTTCGAGTTATAATTGCTTTTCGTCTACAGATTTTGCCAATTCGCCACAATAATTTTTTATGAATCGCTACACGATGGATATTTGTGTAGTTACATTAAGCATAGGGGTATGCATCCTGTCACAAACAGGTGTTAATGTGTAAAGCCACTTTTCAGTGGCTTTTATTTTTTTATAACTGTGTAAGGAAAATCTGAATAACGCCTATTATAAAGCCAAGTACACCACCAATTACTTCTACAAAGCGAAACTCTTTGCTCATAATTGCTGTGAGTATTTCTTCAAGCTTGTCTGATGAGAAATTGGCAACTTTATCGGTGACCATTTTTTCAATGTCCATCTTCTGGCTCAGGTTATCAGCATATTTTCCAATCACTTCAGGAAGCAAACCATTGATTTCTTCCATCATGCCTTCTTTCAACTTGCCGATGGTGCTATCGCCAATGAACATGGAAACAACAGGCAGCTTTTCCTGCAGCTTTACACGCAGGAATGTATCGATGTGTTCTTCTATATAAGGTGTGACAGACTCCAATTGTTTAGGGTCTTTCAGCTTAGATGCAATATCATTGAAGTGGAGTAGTTCTGTTGCTACCAGTACACCCAGTTTTTGTGCAAACTGCTGTTGCCTTTTAGGGAAAATACCTTGTATAGTAATACCCAGAACCTTTATAGGGTTCTTAGGATGGAATAACATCTTAATGGCTATCCAGTTGGTAAACCAACCAATGAAAGCAGAGATAAAAGGGATTAAATATAACATCTAGGACGGCTACTATTTCTCGTTTGCTATCATCTCCAGATACTTACCGTATCCGCTCTTCATGTATTTATTAGCCAGTACCATCAATTGGTCTTTACCTATAAAGCCCATACGGTATGCTACTTCTTCAATACAACCAATTTTCAGTCCCTGCCTTTTTTCTATAACCTCAATAAACTGACCTGCTTCCTGTAGCGAGTCGAATGTACCTGTATCTAACCATGCAGTGCCACGGTCCAGTACACCAACTTCCAATTTGCCTTTTTCAAGGTATATTTTGTTTACGTCAGTTATTTCCAACTCTCCACGCGGAGATGGTTTCATAGCTTTTGCTATAGCAACTACTTCATTATCGTAGAAATATAAACCCGGCACAGCGTAATTAGACTTTGGCTGTGTTGGTTTTTCTTCAATGCTAATTACTTTGTTTTGTTTGTCAAACTCGACAACACCATATCTTTCAGGATCGTGTACCTGATATGCAAATACTACTGCACCATCAGGGTTTACTTTGTTTTTCAGCAAAGTACCCATACCGGAACCGTAGAAGATATTATCGCCTAGTACCAATGCCACACTATCATTACCGATAAACTCTTCGCCCAGGATAAATGCCTGCGCAAGACCATCGGGGCTTGGTTGTACCACATACTCAAACCTGCAACCTATCTGGCTGCCATCGCCCAACAGCTTTTTAAAACCTGCCTGATCTTCCGGCGTTGTTATTATCAGTATCTCTCTGATACCCGCAAGCATCAGCGTAGAAAGCGGATAATAAATCATCGGCTTATCATATACTGGCATCAACTGCTTGCTGACAGCAATCGTTAACGGATAAAGACGTGTACCGGAGCCGCCGGCTAATACAATACCTTTCATTAGTTGGCGTATTGAGTGTTGTAATATTTTTGATAATCACCACTTGTTACGTGATCAAGCCATTCCTGATTATTAAGATACCAGTCAATGGTTATTTCAAGTCCCTGTTCAAATGTTACAGATGGTTCCCAACCAAGTTCGTTCTTGATTTTTGTAGCATCTATAGCATAACGTCTGTCGTGGCCCGGACGGTCTTTTATATACGTGATGAGCTTGGCAGATGTACCTTTTTCACGCCCCAGCTTCTCATCCATTTTGTCGCACATCAGTTTCACCAGTTCAATATTCTGCCATTCGTTAAAACCACCTATGTTGTATGTTTCACCATTCTTACCTGTATGGAAAACGATATCGATAGCACGTGCATGGTCAACAACATACAACCAATCGCGGGTGTATTTACCGTCACCATAAACAGGCAATGGTTTATTGTTACAGATATTGTTGATGAAAAGCGGAATCAATTTTTCAGGGAAGTGATTAGGACCATAGTTGTTGCTGCAGTTTGTAAGCACAAACGGCAGGTGATAAGTATTGCCATAAGCACGAACCAGATGGTCTGATGCAGCTTTTGATGCAGAGTATGGAGACTGCGGATCGTAAGGAGTAGTTTCAAGGAAGAAACCTGTTTCACCTAATGAACCATACACCTCGTCTGTAGATACATGATAAAATCTTTTGCCTTCGTAATTGCCATCCCATGCTTTGCGTGCAGCATTCAGCAAATTAGCTGTACCCATTACGTTAGTTTGGATAAACGCATTCGGGTTGGTGATAGAACGGTCAACATGGCTTTCTGCTGCAAGGTGTATAACACCGTCAAACTGATACTTATCAAACAGTTCATACATTGCAGTTGCATCTGTAATATCTGCTTTTACAAAAGTATAGTTCGGAGCGTTTTCAATGTCTTTCAGGTTTTCCAGATTGCCTGCATATGTCAGGGCATCCAGATTGATGATTTTGTAATCCGGGTACTTGTTTACAAACAGCCTAACTACATGAGAGCCTATAAAGCCAGCGCCACCTGTTATCAGTAATGTTTTAGCCATGTTGGTATTTCCTAATATGGGTGCGAAATTAATTAATTAAAAGCAAAGAGCTTCACAAATGATTGCCATTAGCAAATCCTTTGCAAAGCTCTTTAAATATTACAAAAACGATTATTTCAGTTCGAAAGTCTCGATGAACTTTGTAGTAAAATTACCTTTCCTGAAATCTTCATTTTTCATCAGTTGCTGATGGAATGGGATAGTGGTTTTAACACCTTCTATCACATATTCGCTCAGTGCACGTTCCATGGTATCAATTGCTTCTTCGCGTGTTTGTGCAACAGCAATCAGCTTGGCAACCATAGAATCGTAGTATGGAGGAATAGTATAACCTGCATAGATATGAGAGTCGACCCTTACACCATGACCACCCGGTGTGTGTAAAACCGTGATTTTACCAGGACTAGGACGGAAATCGTTGTACGGATCTTCGGCATTAATGCGACACTCAATAGCATGCATTTCAGGTATGTAATCCTTACCACTGATTGCAATACCTGCAGCTATTTTGATTTGCTCTTTAATCAGATCGTAGTTGATAACCTCTTCAGTAACACAGTGCTCTACCTGGATACGTGTATTCATCTCCATAAAGTAGAAATTGCGATGCTTATCTACCAGGAATTCAATTGTACCAACGCTTTCGTAGTTTATGGCTTTAGCCGCTGCTTTTGCAGCTTCGCCCATTTTATCACGAAGTTCGGGTGTCATGAACGGAGAAGGAGACTCTTCTACCAGTTTCTGATGACGACGTTGAATTGAACAGTCGCGTTCGCCAAGGTGACATACAGTACCAAACTGATCGCCTGCAATTTGTATCTCAATGTGGCGAGGTTCTTCTACAAACTTCTCCATATAAATACCATCGTTCTTGAACGATGCTGCAGCCTCTGTCTTAGCATTATTGTAGTTCTTTTCAAGTTCGCTTTCTTCCCAAACTACACGCATCCCCTTACCACCACCTCCGGCAGTAGCTTTCAGTATAATAGGGTAGCCCATTTCTTTTGCCAGCTTCTTAGCTTCATCTACACTTTCCAGCAACCCTTCAGAACCTGGTATTACCGGTACACCGGCTTTAATCATTGTTTCTTTCGCTGTCATCTTATCGCCCATAGCACGAATCATCTCCGGAGTAGGCCCTATGAATTTGATATTGTGCTTAGCGCAGATTTCAGAGAAATTTGCATTTTCTGCCAGAAAACCATAACCCGGATGTATAGCATCCGCATTAGTGATTTCTGCAGCAGCCATAATATTTGGTATGTTCAGGTAAGAATCAGCACTTTGAGGTTTACCAATACATACAGCCTCATCTGCAAAACGTACGTGCAGGCTTTCTTTATCGGCAGTAGAGTACACCGCTACAGTCTTGATACCCATTTCCCGACAAGTACGGATAACGCGCAGTGCGATTTCGCCCCTGTTTGCAATTAGTATTTTCTTAAACATGAAGTCTTTTTTGTAATTAACAAATTAGCCGACAAGTATACATACAAGCTATGCCTGCATGTATAACTGTCAGCTATTTATCAAATATGATTAAGCTGGTTCAACAAGGAACAATGGTTGGTCGTATTCTACCGGAGATGCATCATCTATCAGTACTTTAACGATTTTACCACTCACTTCGCTTTCTATTTCATTGAAAAGCTTCATAGCTTCTACTATGCACAATACATCACCTTGTTTAATGTCGTCACCAACATTTACAAACGAAGGTTTGTCTGGAGATGGGCTGCGATAGAATGTACCGATCATTGGCGATTTGATGGTAATCAGCTTATCGTTAGCAGCTGGCGCAGCAGCAGACTGAGCCGCAGGAACTGGTGCAGCAGGCAATGCAGCCGCTTGTGGTGCAGCCTGAGGCAACATTTGTGGCATAGGAGCCTGCACTGCTACAAATTGTGTTTCGCTGATTGTCTGAGCTTGTTTGATAGTGATTTTGAAATCGCCTTCTTCTACGCTCAGTTCGCTGATGTTTGACTTGTTGATAGCCTTAATCAACTCTTGTATTTGTTTGAATTCCATGACGGATATCTTTAAAAGTTAAAAATTGAATGGTAAAACGGAATAATGCTTATTCTTTAACACGCTCTACATAAGCGCCTGTTTTTGTATCAATCTTAATCAGGTCGTTTTCATTAACGAAAAGCGGAACCATTACTGTAGCACCTGTTTCAACAGTCGCTGGTTTCAATGTACGTGTAGCTGTATCACCTTTTACACCCGGTTCAGAGTAGGTAACACGCAGGTTAACACTTGAAGGCAGCTCAACACTCATTGGTTGTTCTGTTTCTGTGTTAACGAGAATGAAGCACTCTTGGCCGTCTTTGTACAGTTCAGGGCGTTCTATCTGGTTTTCAGGAATTGCCATTTGCTCGAATGTCTCAACATCCATCAGGTTGAAACCACTGTCATCTTTATAAAGGAACTGGTAGTTGCGGCGTTCTACACGAACAGGGTAGATGTTATCGCCAGAGTTCCAAGTGTGTTCTATTGTGCGGGTGTTATCTACACCTTTTAGCTTTGCCCATACTTTAGCAGCTGCGCGTGCTGTCTTATTTTGTCCGAATTCTACTACTGAATAAAGGCTGCCATCCAGTTTGATGATTAGCCCGGTTCTGATGTCTGCTGTTGTAGCCATAATTGATTTTTATGCGGAAGGCAAAAGTAGTTGAAAAAACAAAAAACCCAACAAAAGCGGGGTTAAATCCCTCTTTTGTGCATAAAAAAGGCTGTTTTTGTCGATTTTTCTTCAAAAACAGCTTTTTTCTTAAAATATGGTAAGTATTAAATGATACTACCGTTGATTATCAGTTTTTCAACTGGATTATTACCAAAATCGTAAGGTATATAGCCTAAACTCGGGATTTCCTTCGTAATTATCAGATTGGCACGTTTTCCTGTGGCAATTGTACCAATTTCCTGTTCAAGCTCCATGGCCGCAGCACCATTTATAGTAACGGCATTTATGGCTTCTTCAGGTGTCATTTTCAGTTGGGTACATGCTAATGTCAATAATAAAGGAATATTGCCTGATGGGCAAGAACCCGGATTGTAGTCGCTGGCAAGGCATACAGGCAAACCCGCATCTATTATTTTCCTGGCAGGTTGGTATTGTATGCCTAAAAAGAAAGCAGCTGCGGGCAATAAGGTAGGCATTGTGTTACCGCTTTTTAATGCTTCTATTTCTGCCTCACCAACACATTCCAAATGGTCTACACTCACTGCATTATGTTTAACCCCCACCTGTACACCACCCGAATAATGAAGCTGATTGGCATGTATTTTAGGTTTCAACCCATATTTAGCAGCCGCATCTAGCAAGCGGCTTGTTTCGTCAACACTGAAGAAGCCTTCCTCACAAAAAGCGTCCATATAGTCTGCTAATCCCTCATCTGCTATTTGCGGAAGCATTGTATTGATAATTAAATCAATATATCCCTCATGATTTTGCTTGTATTCTAGAGGGTAGGCGTGTGCCGCAAGGAAAGATGCTTTGATAGGAATATGCACACTTTCTTTTAACCTGCGTATCACTCGTAGCATTTTCAGCTCTCCTTCAACTGATAGTCCATAGCCGCTTTTTATCTCAATAGACCCTGTACCTTGCGCCATAACACGGTGCAGGCGCTCGTACGCAGCATGAAACAACTCATCTTCACTTGTCGCATTCAACTTAGCTGCACTATTCAAGATACCTCCACCTCTGCGAGCTATCTCTTCATAGCTCAGTCCGTTTATACGATCTACAAACTCACCTTCTCTACTGCCTGCAAACACCAGATGTGTATGCGAGTCTGCAAATGCGGGCATTATTATCTTTTTGCCTTTCAGGTCTATAATATCGTTGCATTGAATAAAATGCTCCTCTTCCATTGTGCCGAAACTATGAATGCGACCATTTTCTATATACAACCAAGCATTATCGATAGATGGCAAGTGTCTCATGTCACTGCCCGCAACACGGCTGATGCGGTTTTCGCCCTTTTCTACGCCTATTAATTGTTTAATATTTATAAGAAGTAAATGCTGCATGATTCAAAAATACAAAGTGAAATACTAAAACTATTTCAAAATTAGGCTGTTTGAATCAGTATTAGGATGATGGTGGTCAGATATTGCTACAGATAAGTTAAAGCAGCCTATTAAGACAATACAACTAATTATCTTTGCAAACTATGCGTTTTCTTCGTTGGCTGCTCAAATGCCTCGGTATATTTATTGGTATTTCATTATTGATTGTTATAATATTCAGCATATGGGTTTACAGTGTATCTGATGATATTGTTCCTCCCAAAGTTGCTGATACCTCTGCATTTGCCTTGCAGGTTTCAAACCCTGATGGTAGTCTGCACACTATTGGTGACAACTGGATACGTAAAAATGAATACGGACTGTACGAGATGTATGTATCGGGAAAGCCATTTGAACTGGGTGTAAAAAATGGTAAGCTATCGCAACAGCTTATCGTAAATCAGGAAATAGCTTTTACCGACCAGATAAAACAAATGATACCGAGTACCAGCTATCTGAAATTCCTTAAATACATGGTTGGTTTCATCAACCGCGATTTGCCTGAAAATGTAAAAGATGAGTATCAACAGGAAATATATGGCATCTCTCATGCAGCAGCAGATAGCTTTGATTGGATAGGCACTAACTATGCGCGTATCCTGAACTACCACTCTGCACACGATGTAGGTCATGCTTTGCAAAATATGATGCTGGTTGGCTGCACCTCTTTTGGCGCATGGAACAGTAAGACGGTTGATGGCAGCATGCTGATAGGCCGCAACTTTGACTTCTGGGTAGGGGATAAGTTTGCCGAAGAAAAGATGGTGGCATTTTACACTCCCGATAAAGGCAACAAATTCATGTTTGTAACATGGGGTGGCTTTACAGGTGTAGTAAGTGGTATGAATGAGAAGGGGCTTACAGTAACCATCAATGCAGCTGCATCTGATATACCGTTTAATACAGCAACGCCCGTATCGCTGGTAGCAAGAGAGGTGTTGCAATATGCATCTAACATTAAAGAAGCGATTGCTATAGCCAAAACCAGAAAAATGTTTGTTAGTGAGAGCTTTTTAGTGGGCAGTGCAGCAGACCACAAGACAATCATAATAGAAAAGACACCAAAAGAACTGTCTGTATACGACCCTGCAACAGATAATATACAATGTACCAATCACTACCAGAGCAAGCTTTTCCAAACCCAACAATTGAACAAAGACCAGATGGCGAATAGTGCGTCTGTTTATAGATATAAACGCCTGCAGGAATTGATGAATGTAAACTACCCATTGACACCACAAAAAATGGCGAATATCCTGAGGGATAGAAAAGGTATAGGAAATACGGACATAGGTGAGGGTAATGAGAAAGCGGTAAATCAATTGATAGCACATCATTCAGTCATCTTTCAACCAGATAGCCTGCGTATGTGGGTTAGCACATCACCATGGCAATTAGGCACCTATGTATGCTATGATATGCGCAAAGTATTTGCCGCACAAATGGATAAAGATGTGCCAGTTGCTAACAATGCACTGAACATAGCACCTGATAGCTTTATCTATACAAAACAGTTTAAAGACTTTATGGTATTCAGGCAGCATAAAATGGCATTGTTGCAACACAAAGCTATAGACACTTCGGCAGTTGTAAAGAGTAATCCAAGTTTTTATGATGCTTATAGAATTGCAGGAGATTACTGTATGCAAAAACAATGGTATTCACCTGCCATCAACTACTACGGTCAGGCATTAAAGTATGAAATTGCTACACTTGGCGAAAAGAAAAGCATCATGAATAAGATGGAGGAGTGTGCAAAACTGAAAGCAGCAGCTGAGAAGCAATAATTAGCAACCTATATATTACATTTGCGCACCCAATATGCAAGACACTAAACAAAGGTTTAAACAACTGAAAGCCTGTGTGCTGATACCTACATATAATAATGCAGGTACACTGGCTGATGTGCTAACCAATGTCTTGCAATATACCGACGACCTGATTGTTGTTAATGACGGCAGTACGGATAATACTGTAGATATACTAAAGCAGTTTCCAACCATACACACAGTTAACTATACGCCCAATCAGGGTAAGGGCATGGCATTGCGCAGAGGTATTGAGAAGGCTGCAAAACTCGGCTATGAGTATGCTATTACAATGGATAGTGATGGCCAACACTATGCCAGTGATCTTGAATTGTTTCTGGAGAAGATAGAAGAAACACCGGGTGCACTGATTATTGGGGCAAGGAATCTGAATCAGGAAAATGTACAGCTCAAGAGTAGCTTCGGAAATAGGTTTAGTAATTTCTGGTTTTGGGTAAATACAGGCACTACATTGCCCGATACGCAAAGTGGCTACCGTTTATATCCTGTACAGAAACTTGCGCCAAAAACATACTTTACAACCAAGTACGAGTTTGAAATTGAAGTAATCGTTCGTGCATCGTGGAGTGGGGTAGATGTTATATACATTCCAATATCTGTATACTATCCAAAACCGGAAGAAAGGGTTTCTCATTTCCGTCCGTTCAAAGACTTCAGCCGTATCAGTGTTTTAAATACAATATTGGTACTAATAGCACTGTTATGGATAAAACCTCGTGATTTTGTAAAGCTGCTGTTCAGCAAAGACGGATGGAAGAAAATATGGAAAGCAATTTTTGTTCATCCTGAAGAGAGCAATCATGTCAAAGCAGCATCTGTTGGCTTTGGGGTTTTTATGGGTATCGTACCCGTATGGGGCTTTCAATTAGCAATTGGTATTCCTACAGCTATATTATTACGATTAAATAAGGCACTGTTCATTCTGGCAGCCAACATAAGCATATTTCCTTTTACACCATTTATATGGATGGCAAGCTTAATTACAGGTAAATGGCTACTAGGTAATACTCAATGGATTATTGCCTGGAAAGATCTTACACTGCAACGCTTTGTTCAGGAAGGACTTGCATTCTTTTTAGGTGGTACAGTTTTAAGTATAGCAGCAGGTATTGTTGCATACCTGCTTACTTACGTTTTATTATTTCTTTTCAGAGGTAAAAAATAGCTATTTCTTTTTCTTTCCTGCAGGCTTTGCTATGGCTGCCACTTTTACTTGCTTCTCTTCCACCGAAGGGAACTCGAATGATTTTATTGATGCTGAAAGCTTTAATAATAATGGGCTGTTGCACAGGTACATTATTATCAAAGGGAACATTTTGAATATGCCGCGCTTTGCTGTGGTAATATTAAACCATTTGGTGAAGTAGCTCATCAGCGGCAACCCAAAGTATATGATAGCTATACCAATCAACATAAATACGGCTTCTTTGCTGAGCTTTTTTCTGTATACAATTATATCAGTTATTAACACCAATATAAAGATGTATATGATATAACTATACAATTGAAGATTATCACCACCAAATATCAATTCATTATTAATTCTACCCATCCAATCAAAATACATTGAAACAGGACCTGGATTTAATTCACTTTCCAAATTTGTACCAACAGGTAGGTAATATTTTACGAATATGTTTACCCAAACAAAGTAAAAAGCTAAAGGAACTGCAAGCATTAATCCGATTGAGTACCCGATAATAGACACAGAAACTTTGTCTCTATATAAGTAAACAAACAGTAGGGGTGTTGTAAGTCCAATGAATATCAAAGTGTCTAGTCTGACAAATGTTGCAAAACCAAGTAATAATACCCCTAATAAGAAATGATTATACTCTTTTGTACGGATGTATCGAGACAAATAGTAATAACCGCAGAAAAAGTAAACCATATTGCTATAATCCCATAGTATTACATAAGTATATCCATATACTTCAGGAATTGAAATGAACAATAGCACTAACATGCCAGCAATAACCGGATGTACTTTTTCTCTGACCAGACTATATAACCAAACAATAAACGATATTACAATAATACTAATCCAAATTTGACCAAAAGGGTGTACAAATAGCTTATAAATTATTTGTAAATCTGTTATATACGGAGGCTTTAACAGATTCGGGGTACTATCTAATAAATTAACAGTAAATACAGAATTGCTAATTTTATGCTCAATTAGCGCATAATGCGAAAGTGCTTCAGGTCCTGATAATACATCTCTTGCATAAGGTGGATAGTAGTAACAACGCCAAACACTTGGAATCATTAATGCAGTATAAATTGCCAGAAATAAAAGCTCATACAAATCAGGAAATTTGAAGTTAAAAGACTTAACAGGTCTTAAAGAATAGCGTCTTATTACGAAAATATTTGCCAAAAGTGTAGTTAAACATATTGATAGTAAAACGTTGTTTTTGTTAATTGGCAACTTAAGCAACTCAAGTATCATTGGCAAAGTTGAAAATGTAGCAATGCCTAAAAGACATGACATTGCAAATAACATTAAAGCCTTTCCATTAATTTTAAATAAATACAATATCCCTCTTCCTGTAAGGAACTGAGATACAACTAAAAAAAGCAATCCTGCAATATTCATGGTAGTGGGCTATTTTATTGATTTAAACTCTTTAATCATATTTGCTACTTCTACGCTATCTTTCAATTTACTAAAAGACATACTGCCATTAACAGATACAACGCAATAGTTTGCCTTATATACATCTTTTGCATCTACAGTAGTTGTACGAAGTCCTGCAAATAAATAACTAACTACTGGTTCTGGCATAACAACATTTTGGCTGAACTTTTCAGCATACGATGGAGGAGGCAATAATATTAGCGCGCTTTTTATTTTTTGTTTTTTCATGTAGTCATTGATAGAAGAACAAGCGGAATATGGATTTCCCCAACGTATCAGTCTTCTTTCTTCGATTTTCATATGTTCTAGATGTTCATATAGTTCATCATTAAACACAAGTATGCGCTCATTTAGCCAGTATTTATTACTATTTAAACTAAAAAAAATCAGTATGGCTAATATGCTAGCAATAAACAGGATTAACTTTCTTGTATTCATGTATAGATGGAGAAATTTATTAGTTATTTAGACATTGTATACAAACAATATGTTAGGGCAGTTGTAAATCTTTTTTAAATGGTCTATTAGTATGTTTTACATAATTACATAAAAAAATAAAAAGACCGCATTGAAGTGCGGTCTTTTTATCAAAATTTATCAAGTATTAACCTAAGTAAACTTTTAAAGCATTACTGTAGCGTGCTTTTTGCAAACGCTTGATAGCACGTTCTTTTATCTGACGGATACGTTCTTTTGTGAGATCATATTTTTCGCCAATCTCCTCGATAGTAGGACCATCATCACCTTCAAGGCCAAAGTATGCACCAAGAATTTCAGCTTCACGAACACTCAGCGATTTTAAGATGCGTTTGATTTCAGCTCTTAAAGAGTCTTTCATTACATCGTCGTCCGTATCACTGCTACCTTCTAGCAAATCGCCCATTGCTACATCCTCAGCTTCATGCACAGGTGCATCAAGAGAAGTGTGACGTGTATTGCTGGTAAATATGTTAGTGATTTCAGTTTCACTCATATCCAGAATTTCCGCCAGCTCTTCTGTTGAAGGCTCACGCTCATTTTCCTGTTCGAAAGCTATAAATGCTTTATTGGCTTTGTTATACGTGCCTATTTTATTTTGTGGCAGGCGTACCAAACGTCCTTGCTCTGCCAAAGCCTGCAAAATAGACTGACGAATCCACCATACAGCGTATGATATAAATTTGAAACCTTTAGTTTCATCAAAACGCTGCGCTGCTTTTATCAAGCCAAGATTACCTTCATTGATAAGGTCACTCAGAGACAAGCCCTGATGTTGATATTGTTTTGCCACCGATACTACGAAACGCAAGTTAGCTTTAACCAACTTCTCCAATGCGCGCTGATCGCCCATATGGATTTTCTGAGCAAGGGTAGTTTCCTCTTCAGGGGTAATCATTGATATTTTACTGATTTCCTGAAGGTACTTTTCTACTGCCTGAGAATCGCGATTGGTGATCTGGGTGGCAATTTTTAACTGCCTCATAATATATTAAGATTTAAATTTAACTGTTAAATATATTGCTTACTTATTATATAGACGAATGAACTGACAAAAAAGTTTGTTAGAATGTTCAGTTTTCTATAATTTTATAAAGCCTCAAAATCTGTTCCGTTTTATCGACATTTTCTCATCACATTGTCATAAAACACAGATATAAACGTAAAATCCTCTGCCAGATTGTGTTTGCAGCTATATGGATTTATCCTATAGTGCAATAGTTTAACTTATACAGAGATATTTTAGTCAGATTTTATGCAAAGCTATATCGCAACTGCCAAAAATGCTACCTTTGCGCCACTATTTAACATTTGATATGCAAAAAGACTTGTATCAACATCCCGATTATTACTTGGTAGATGAACTTTTGACAGACGAACACAAGCTTATCCGCGACACAGTTCGTGCTTATGTAAAGAAAGAAATCAGCCCGATTATAGAAGAATATGCCCAAAAGGCAGCGTTTCCTAAGCAAATAATCAAAGGCCTTGGTGAGCTTGGTTGCTTTGGTCCGTTCATTCCTCAAAAATATGGCGGACCTGGTCTTGATTATATATCTTATGGTATCATGATGCAGGAACTGGAACGTGGCGACAGCGGCGTACGCTCTACAGCATCTGTGCAAGGTTCTCTGGTTATGTTCCCTATCTACAAATTTGGTAGCGAGGAACAAAAAATGAAATACCTGCCAAAATTAGCTACGGGTGATTACATGGGCTGTTTTGGCCTTACAGAGCCTGACCATGGCTCTAACCCTGCAGGTATGCTCACTAACTTTAAAGACGCTGGAGACCATGTAATACTGAATGGTTCTAAAATGTGGATTTCTAATGCCCCGTTTGCAGATATCGCTGTAGTATGGGCTAAAGATGAGGCTGGTGAAATACATGGCTTGATAGTAGAGCGTGGAATGGAAGGCTTCAGCACACCTGAAACACATGGCAAATGGTCACTGCGCGCTTCTGCAACTGGTGAATTGGTTTTCGATAACGTTAAAGTACCCAAGGAAAATATATTACCTGGTGTAAAAGGTCTGAAAGGGCCATTGACTTGCTTATCAAGCGCGCGTTATGGTATAGCTTGGGGTGCATTGGGTTGTGCTATGGATTGTTATGACACTGCATTGCGCTATACACAACAACGTGTTCAGTTCGATCGTCCGATTGCAGGCTTCCAGCTTACACAAAAGAAACTAGCCGAGATGATTACAGAAATAACTAAGAGCCAATTACTTAACTGGCGTCTTGGTGTGTTGCGCGATCAGGACCGTGCAACACCTGCACAAATATCTATGGCTAAACGCAACAGCTGTGATATAGCACTGAAAGTAGCACGTGAAGCTAGGCAAATGCTGGGTGGTATGGGTATCACAGGCGAATTCAGCATTATGCGCCACATGATGAATCTGGAATCTGTTGTTACTTATGAAGGCACACACGACATTCACCTGTTGATAACAGGTATGGATGTAACAGGCCTGAATGCTTTCAAATAGTCAATACGATAATGATAAATAAAAAAGCCAACTAACTTAGTTGGCTTTTTTATTGGTATTTAACCATGTTTCCATTTGTTGTTTTTCGTTGATGGAAATGGCCATTTCAATTTCCCATTTCTTGTTCTTTACCGCTTTTAGTATGTATTCATAGTCGCAATTGTAAAGCAAGTCTTTATTACTGTTAAAATAGTTCCACCTCACTTTTACATGGGCTATATTTTCAGTAATCATTCGCTTGTTTCTTATCTCGGCTTCTGCCAGTGTAATACCAAATTGCTTATAAAAACCAATCCCTTGATTGAACATACCTTCCAGCTTACTGCTTTCATTAAAAGCAGTCGCTTTTTCGGCAGAAAGGAAAGTGCATGGTATGGCAAAATGATGAGCCATACCCTTGGTATCATAATTTGTAAGTGCTGCCGCGTAGGTATCGAAATGTATATTCAGTAATTGTTGTAGTTCCATTGCTCCGCTATCTGTAAGGGTGCAAAGTTACGTTCTCATTACTATACCATTAGATTTTTTACGACTTCTTTTTATAGCCGATTTTATGTCCTGCAACCGCAAAAAACAGTATATACAGATAGCATGGAATCATAACCCAGTATGCAGCTCTATTACCTGATATATCTACCATTTTACCATACAGCAACGGGAGTATTGCCCCACCTGCAATTCCCATTATCAACAAGGCAGAACCGGTTTTGGTAAACTTGCCTAATCCTTTCAGTGACATAGGCCATATGGCAGGCCACATAATGGCATGCGCAAAACCAAGTGATGCCAGGAAATAAACCGATGTTTTCCCAGTAGTTGTAAGTACACCAACTACTAATACAAGTCCTAAAACTGTACATATCCTTAAAAACAGCTCTTGCGATATGATGCGTGGTGTAAGGATAATCCCAGCAAAATAACCTGCAACCATACAACCAAGCGTGAACGAAGTAAACCATTTAGCTTCCTCTATAGGAATGCCCATAGACGTGCCATAGCTTATAATTGAGTCACCCGCAATTACCTCAACACCTACGTAAAAAAAGATAGCCAATGCACCTAATATCAGATAAGTATGATGCCAGATTGTAGGATGGGTTGAATCGTCAGTGTCAGGATTTTCTTCCGTATCATTAACATCGGGCAAAGGTGATACACGTATAAGTAGTGCCAACACAACCAGTACAATAGCTAATACGATATAAGGATTGATGATGCGTTGTGCCAATTCATTGAGCAGTTGTTCTTTTTGAGCTATATCTGTTGTAGCATTTACCTGTTCATTTATGCCATCAACTCCAGATAACAAAATACCTGCCATGATAGCCGGTAATATCATACCTGCTGCTTTATTTGCAATACCCATCATGCTGATACGGCTGGCAGCACTTTCTGCAGGGCCAAGTATAGTTACGTATGGATTTACCGCAGTTTGCAATATTGCTAAGCCAAGCCCTTCGGTAAACAACCCTGTAAGGAACAACATATAATTGCGTTGCATGGCAGCAGGTATAAATAATAATGCTCCACCTGCCATTACCAGCAACCCTAGGCTCATACCTTTCTTAAAACCTGTTTTATTCAAAATAGCAGAAGATGGTAAAGCCATTACGAAATAAGAAATAAAGAAGGCAAACGTTACAAAGTAAGACTGGAAGTTATTCAACTGGCATACTGCTTTCAGGAATGGTATCAACGTACCATTCAACCAAGTAATGAAGCCGAAAATGAAATATAGTAAACCTACCAGTATCAGCGAGGTAGTGTACGATTGCTTTTTATCTGTTTGCATAATGCGATGTTGTAATGCTAAATATAGAACCCTTATGGCTTATTTTCTACACCTTCCAATGTTTTTTGACGATAAGCTGTTGAAACAAAAAACATTAGACCTATCGCTTTTGCAAATGTTGTTGTTTAATTTTATTGCGTAATTAACTACATGGAGCAACAACCACTTGCATTAGGTATAGATATAGGGGGCACAAATACCGCTTTCGGTATTGTTGACAGAAGAGGGCAGATATTAGTGAAGGGTAGTATGCCCACTAAAGGCTACGCTACTGCTGCACAATATGTAAAAGCATTAGCCAAAGAGATTAATCCGCTCATAAAGAAGGTTAAACGCCAACATATAAAGGGTATAGGCGTAGGTGCTCCAAACGGTAATTTCTACACCGGTGAAATTGTAAATGCTGCCAATCTGGAATGGTATGGCATTATACCCATTGCCGAAATGTTCAGCGATGCTTTCGGATTGCCTGTAACACTTACTAATGACGCCAATGCTGCAGCTATCGGCGAAATGCAATATGGTGTAGCGCGAAATATGAAGGACTTTATCATGATAACGCTTGGTACAGGTGTTGGTAGTGGTATTGTAGCAAACGGACAACTGATTTACGGACACGATGGTTTTGCAGGTGAAGTAGGACATATGATAGCTGTGCGCGACGGACGTGAATGTGGTTGTGGCAGAATGGGATGCCTTGAAAAATATTGTTCATCTCCGGGTATGGCCAGTACAGCAGAAAAATGGCTGGATGTAAGAACAGACAAAAGCCTGCTGCGAGATTTCAAAGGAAAGATTACTTCTAAAACCGTTTACGATGTTGCCCTGACAGGTGATAAACTGGCACTGGATGTATTTGACTATACAGGTATGCTACTTGGTCAAACTTTGGCAGATGTAGTAGCAATTACATCGCCGCAAGCTATCGTTTTCTTTGGGGGATTGGCAAAAGCCGGAGACTTGTTGTTGAAGCCAGTGAAAAAACATCTGGAAAACAATCTGCTGCATATATACAAAGGCAAGGTAGAATTACTGTTATCTGCGCTTCCTGATACAGATGCGGCCATACTTGGTGCCAGTGCTTTAGTATGGTAAAATATGAAAGGGCTCCCCGAAGGAGCCCCATTCACCATTAACCAACAAACCAACTATTTTTATCGACCTCTGCCTCCGCCACGGTCAAAACGTTCTGCCGGGGCGCTACGCTCTTCGCGTGCAGGTGCTTGTCTTTCAAAACTTCTTTGCTGAGGTGCTTCGCTACGTTGCGGTTGTTGTTCCCAACGTTGCTGCCTTTCTACTCTTTGTGGTTCACTACGTTCCGCCCTTACGGGTCTATCCATTTGTCTTTGCTCCATCCTCGGGCGTTCGGCTCTTGGTTGTTCCCATTGTTGTGGGCGCTCTGTACGTGGTTGCTCAGTTCTTTCCCAACGTTGAGGACGTTCTGCCCTTACAGGCTCCTGTTGTGCAGGAACGTTATCTCGCTGTGGGCGATTTTCCCATTGTTGCTGTCTGCGTCTTTCTATATCCTGCTGCTGACCGCGCTGTGCTTCATAACCACGAGGGTTTTCGTTTGTTGTCCACCTTTCTCTTTCAGCAGGACGGTTATTCTCCATCCCCCCCCTCATAGGGCGATTGTTTTGTTCAACATTTTCACGTCCACGCATTTCGCCATTCCTGAAACCATTTTCCCTGCCACCACGTACTTCATTAGCATTAGTCATGTTATTTCCTCGCGGGTTTGCTTCTACAAATCGTTCAGGCCTTGCGTTAGCACCACGTGGGCTGTTTGTAACCTGCGGACGATATACATTAACTGTATTGTTATTGATACTCATGCGTTGCGGACGGTTCACGTTATTGATATTATACGTTTGCACTCGTTGACCTGTACGGCGTTGAAACTCGCTACCACGCGGACCACACACATACGTGCTTCTGTTATTGATATACGTATTATTGATTATAGTCGTGTTGTTTATGATAGTAGTATTATATCTAGGTCCACGATAGTAGCTTTGGAATCGCGGACTGTATATATGAGCACATGGTATAAACACCCACCAGTCGTTTGGTACATAATACCTTGGTCCGAATGATACATTTACACTGATACCCGGTGCCATTGGCGCCCAACCGTAATAACTGCTGTTATCTCTCCATGTTACCCAAGCAGGTCCCCATTCTGTATCAGGTATCCATATCCATCCATAATAGTCATCATACGTCCAGCGTCCATAGTGAAACGGTGCCCACCCCCAATCATAATCAGAAACCCAAGTATTACCATATTCCGTCATAGCCCAGCGGCCACCTGTATAGTATGGGCGAAAATCACCCCTAACATTAGGTCGCCATGCGTAACCATAACTACCGTAGTCCATCCATTGGCCGTAAGGAGACAATTCATCATAGAATGTCTGAATTGAAACCGATACACCGGGTTGCGCTTTTGCCACTGTTGGCATTACTACAGGTATCGCCATACCCAGCAGCGCAACACTTATTATTGTAATCAACCCTTTTTTCATCTTATTCGTTTTTAGAGCGTTTGCCTATACCTATTCAAACGAGATTCCTAATTCTCACAAGGAAATGTTAAGGTGTGCAAATAACTGTTAAAAGCCTATCAGTAGGGGCTTACAGGCTCTTTTTAGGCAAGCAGACTTGTTAATCGGCTGTTAACTGGTTGCAAAGGCAGGGTTAACAAGGCTCGATTTTTTGGCAAAAGGGCCTTTGAGGTTGCATCTTTGTATCACAATAGCAAACAAACACAAACATTAATCAAATAACTCAAACAAATTCAAACAAAATGAAAAAAGTATTCGCAATCGCAGCACTGACAATCGCAGGTTTCGCTTCTAAAGCACAAGTTGCTTCTACAGCTACTCAAACAGTTAACCTGAACCTGAGCAACGCAATCGAGTTGACTTTCACAGGATCTACTACTGCTACAGGTGCTGCTGTTAACCTGGCTTTCAATACTGTTAACGACTATGCAAACGGTGTTAGCTCTTCTAACCAAGAATTGAAAGTACGTTCTAACAAAAAATTCGGCGTAACAGTAAAAACTAACAACGCAAACTTCTCATACACAGGTACTACAACTCCAGCTCCTGTAATGCCTGTAGCGGGTGTTCTTGACCTGCGTGTTCCTGCAAACGCAACAGGTGGTACTATTGCTTCTCCGTTCAGCGCAACAGCATATGCTGACTTAGGTGCAACTGCACAAAACCTGTTGACAAACTGTAACAACGGTGGTAACCAAACTTTCAGCATCCAATACAATGCTACACCAGGTTTCGCTTACCCTGCAGGTACTTACACTGTAGATGTAGTTTACACTGCTACTCAACTGTAATCAATCAGCAAGATTTTCATAAGCATAATAAAAGAGCAAGCGTCCCTGTAAGGACGCTTGCTCTTTTTGTAATAACTAAACCAAATATTCTATTTCTCTGTTATTGAAAAGAGATATTTTTACTTTGAAAATCGTTTAGCACAATGAACTACTGGCTTGTAAAATCTGAACCTTTCAAATACAATTGGGAACAGTTTGTAAATGACAAAAAAACACATTGGGATGGTGTACGCAACTATGCCGCACGCAACAACCTGAAAGCTATGGCAAAAGGTGACCAAGTTTTGTTTTATCACAGCAACGAAGGCTTGGCAATAGTTGGTATAGCAGAAGTAGTAAAAACAGCTTATCAGGACCCAACAACAGAAGACCCTAACTGGGTGGTGGTAGATTTGAAACCATTAAAAGCTATGCCTAATCCTGTAACACTGGTAGATATCAAAGCAACACCTGCTCTTAAAGATATGGACCTTGTAAGGCTATCAAGACTGAGCGTAGGCACAGTAAAACCAGAAGAATATAAACTAATAATGAAAATGGGTGGGTTGTGAGCTTGTTAAACGTTCTTATCGCCTGTCTGCAATTAGTATTAGTTATATTAACTAATATAGAAGGTAATAGAAACCCACCATTTTCTATTACAATTACGCCTTTTTTGATATTTTCAATTTTATTTGTTGGCATTCCGCAATACAAGAAAAACTATTCTTTTTCTATTCTATACCACAGCGCTTTATTCTTATTAAACGACTTCTTAATAAGAAAATATGCTGGTGGCACACACGATTTGGAAGGAAATGCTTGGATTATGATGATGTCATTTATTGGTTTTATTATACTAGCTATATTCAGTCTTATTTACATAAGACTGAATATGAATCAACCAACAAAAACTAAACTAATATTTTGGGGATGTTGTATGAGCGTTGTTGTATTTATGTATCTGTTCTTGCTAGCTAATTATGGAATAGATACATATTATTAAGCATTTCCATTTTTTTCTTTCCATTCCTTTCTTAACTGCCTCGATGTTTTTCTGCTACCATCATGGCTCCAGCCCGGTGGCTGAAACATATATCCCAGCTTCGTTTTGAAGGGCACTTTCTTTTTCAAATCCTGTGCAATGTTTTGCCATTCATGCAATACAATCTTAACAGGGTGGTGCGGCTTATCTATTGGTGTTGTAAGGCCATAATGCGGTGGTTCTTCTTCCATTTCTCCTACAAATGTGTCAAATATCCTGTCCCATATTATCAGCACCATGCCCATGTTCTTATCAAGATAAGGTGCATTGCTGGCATGGTGTACACGGTGATGAGATGGTGTAACAAAAATATACTCTACCCAACGTGGCAATTTCTTGATGGCTTGTGTATGCACTAAGATGCCGTAGGTCTGTGTCAGCGCATACATGAATATGATATCAATAGGATCGAAGCCAATGATAGCCAACGGTATGAAATACATAAACCGATAGAATGGCATAAACACCGATGAACGGAAACCTGTACTCAGGTTATATTCCTCGCTACTATGGTGTGTTACATGCACAGCCCAGAAAAAGCGACTGCTATGGTCTACATAGTGTTCTACCCAAAAAAGGAAATCCTCTAGCAAGAATAACAGCCCCCAATATGCAATGAGGTTCCAGTTCTTTATCTGTGCATACTGAGAAAAATAGATGAGTATTGCCAGTGCACCTGCACGTAACAACAAATCTATACCTGCATTCAGTAAATTCAGGTATACATTCATCATAGTTTCCTTCCACGAATAGTATTTACGATGCTGATAATTGCTGAGAAGTATCTCCAGCGGTATCAATATCGCATAGATAGGTATGGAAAAAAGCAGTAAGATTTTCTGTTGCCAATCGTGCATAAAACCAATATTTAAAAACCCTGACAAGCGCCAGGGTTTCGTATTATACAGTCATTATCTCTTTTTCTTTGTCTTTGCAGTGCTGGTCTACCAAGGCAATGTTTTTATCTGTGAACCCTTGAATGTAAGCCTCAGCATCTTTTGCCGCATCTTCACTAAGTCCGTCTTTTTGCAGTTTTTTGACAGCCTCAATGGCATCTCTGCGTATGCTGCGTACAGAAACTTTTGCTTGCTCACCTTCACCGTTTACACGTTTTACCAGTTCCTTACGGCGTTCTTCTGTAAGTGGCGGCAGAAAAAGACGGATAATATTACCATCGTTCTGAGGATTCAACCCAATATTGCTGGCAATAATTGCTTTTTCTATAGTCCCGAGCATGTTTTTCTCCCATGGTTGGATAGAAATGGTGCGCGCATCAGGCGTAGTAACATTGGCAACACCAGATAATGCGGTAGAAGCACCATAGTATTCTACAAATACACCGTCCAGAATAGCAACATTTGCCTTGCCGGCACGAATCCTGCTCAGTTCAGTTTCAAGGTGCAGAATAGCCTTTTTCATCAGGCTACTTGCGTCATCAAATATTATATCTAAAGCCTCGCTCATGCTAAGAATTTAATTATTGGATGGCAAATGTAAAAAATGTTCTTCAAGTTACATTATACCATTTCTTTTCTATATATTTATTTGATGTATCCTTAGTTAATTTATCCTTATTTGGATAGGGATATATATGTGGTAATTTTGTGAAAAAGATATATTAATGGAAACTACGTTGCAAAGCCCTGTTAGCCTGACTGAAGGGGCAATTGCTGAGATAAAAAGGTTGATGGATGAACCTGGTTTTGATGCAAGTCAAAGTCTGCGCATAGGTGTAAAGGGTGGTGGCTGCTCAGGTATGAGCTATGTACTGGGTTTTGATGCCAAGGAAGCTGATGACGAAACATACGACATAGATGGAATACCCGTTTTAATGAAGAAAGCACATGGTATTTATCTGTTCGGTATGACGGTCGACTTTGAAGACGGACTGAATGCTCGTGGTTTTGTATTTAAAAATCCAAATGCAAGTAGTACATGCGGTTGCGGTAGCTCTTTTGCTGTATAAAAAACTGAATGACTTTATTAAAGCCCATATTAAGCATATTTCTTCTGGCCACAACGCTTTGTGCAGGCGCGCAAACAGTGAAGCAAGCCCCGTCACTACCTTCAGGAGATGTAAATAAAAAAGATACAAGAGGTAAGCAAGATGGAATGTGGGTACTTACCGCACCTGCAAGAATGGGGGAGCCTGCTTTTACAGAGTTCGGGCTCTTTGATCATGGAAATAAAGCAGGTGTATGGTATAAAATGGATGGCGCAGGGCAATTGACTTCATCTGAAACATTCAGAAATAATGTATTAGACGGTGAAGCTAAATATTATGAAAACGGAAGACTTACTTGTATAGGATATTACAGAGGGTTAAATCCTCAATATCCGTTTGATACCTTTTATGTAACAGACCCTGTAACACATAAAGAAATTCGTCGCATTATCCCTACAGAACGAAGCAGCCTGAAACATGGCACATGGCGTTTTTATGATGCCGACAATGGGAGGCTGATACGCGAAGAAGATTATCAGGTAGATGAACTTGTATATCATAAAGATTATTCATACACGAAAGAAGATAGCTTGAAGTATGCCAAGCGTGCTACCCAACTGCCACACAATAAAAAGAAAACCTACACACCTCCTGTAGTAAAGCAGGTGAGTTATAACTAAATAGAAAGAGCAAGGTCAAACGCCTTGCTCTTTCTGCATTATCTTGCATTCATAATGGAATACGATTTCTCTAAAAAACTTGAAATGTTTGAAAACCGCTTGCGGAAAGTGTATAAACACATCAGCAAGCTAGCCCGTAAGCAAGATATTGCCTGCTATCGTATTTATGATCATGATTTACCAGAATTTCCGTTTGCAATAGAGGTATATAAAGACGTAGTACACGCTGCAGAGTATAAACGCAAACATGGTATGGAGGACGAAGAGCATAATGCATGGTTGCAAGCATGCAAAGAAACCATTGCTAAAGTATTAGAAATGTCTGTTGATAATATTTTTATGAAGGTACGCCAACGTAAGGCAGGCAGGCAGGGACAGTATGAAAAATTCGGGGAGGAAAAAGTTGAAAGAATTGTACCTGAAGGTGGACTTAATTTCATCATCAATCTGACAGACTACTTGGATACAGGTTTGTTTTTAGACCACCGTATAACACGCAATATAGTACGAGGAGAATGTAAAGGTAAGCGTGTACTGAATCTGTTTTGTTATACAGGTTCATTCAGTGTGTACGCAGCACATGGTGGTGCAGCCAGTGTTACTTCTGTCGATTTATCTAAAACATACATCAACTGGGCAAAACGCAATATGCAGTTTAACAAACTGTATAACGAAGACAAACACGAGTTTGTGAATGCTGATGTTATGGAAGTAATTAAGGAACTACCTGCTGATACATTTGACATAATAGTTTGCGACCCGCCGACATTCTCTAACAGCAAGCGCATGGATGAGACATTTGATGTGCAGCGCGACCATGTTTCGCTGATTAAGCAATTGCTTAAAAGCTGCAGAGACGGTGGTAAAATATACTTCAGCAATAACTACAGAAACTTTGTATTGGATAAGGATAGCATACCAACACCATACATAAAAGACATCACAGCCGCAACTACACCTTTCGATTTTCAGGGAAAACTACATCGTTGTTGTTTCCTGATTGAAAAATAAACATTCGTCTTTAACTTGCATCTCATGAGTATTATCAGGGTTAATAATCTGGTTAAGAAATACGGCGATTTCACGGCTGTGAAGGGTATAAGCTTTGAAGTGAAAGAAGGTGAAATATTTGGTTTGCTCGGACCAAACGGCGCAGGTAAAACTACTACGTTGGAAATTATTGAAACCCTGAGAGAGAAAACATCAGGCGAGGTATGGGTGAAAAAGATGAACCTGGATAAAGAGGCAAATGAAATTAAGAAGGTAATAGGGGTTCAACTACAGGCCGCAGGATATTACCCCAACCTGAACCTGATACAAATAATAGAACTGTTTGGAGGTCTTTATAATAGAGATGTTGATGCCTTAGCATTGCTTGATACTGTAAATCTTAGAGACAAAGCAAAGAACAAGTTCAAGGAACTATCAGGTGGGCAAAAGCAACGCTTTTCTATTGCTACAACATTGATAAACGAACCTGCCATCATATTCCTTGATGAACCTACTACGGGTCTTGACCCACAGGCACGTCGCAATTTATGGGAACTAATAAAGCAGGTACGTGACAAAGGCACCACAGTTGTAATAACAACACACTACATGGACGAAGCAGAAGTGCTTTGTGATAGAGTAGCTATTGTAGATAGTGGAGAAATAATAGCATTGAATACACCTGACGAATTGATAGACAATCTTATCGCATCAGGTTTCAAGCGAACAAAAGAGGTAAAAGAAGCCAATCTTGAAGATGTATTTCTAACCCTTACAGGCAAAGAGTGGCGTGAGGAATAGGCTTACAATTTTATCGTTATTATTATCACTCTCTGCATTTGCACAAGACAGCCTTTCAAATGTGGAAGATAGTGCTTATGCAGTAATAGAGAATATACCAGAGATAGCTACATTGATAAAAAATGATACTGATAAAGTCTGGCATTTCGGTATGCGAACCATCAAACGACCAACTACTGATTTCAAATACTATTGGATACAAACTGGCAAAGTCAATAAAATACGCTTCTTTACGCAGTTCAATTTCTATGTAGATCCTAAGAGTTTTGAAGTATTATATCTTGACACAAAAACTAACAAGACAATAACACTTGACGAATTAAGAAAATCAGAAAAGGCTTCTCATTAGAAGAAGCCTTTTTTCTTTTTGCGTGATGTAGTACCACTCAACCCTAAAGAGCCCAACAATCCACGCACCAGCATATTACCTGCAGTACGCATCATACTCCTTGCTATCGGATTTTCAGTAATTGTTTCTACAATACTTTTATCTTCTTCCTGTTTTGTCTTTGCAGCAGCTTTAGTTTCTTTTTCTTCAACAGCTACTTCTTTAGCTTCAGTTATTTTTTTAGTGAGTATATCGTAGGCACTCTCTCTGTCTTCAACCTTACTGTATTTAGGTACAAGAGAAGATTTATTTACCAGATTGGTTATTTCCTGTTCAGATAATATATCCATACGGCTGCGTGGCGGGCACAACATGGTAGCCACCAGTGGAGTAGGGATGCCCTTTTCATTCAACAGCGTAATCAGTGCTTCACCAATACCTAATTGTGTTATAAGGTCTTCTGTTTGGTAATATTTACTTTCAGGATAGTTAGCAGCAGTTAGTTTAATATCCTTCCTGTCATTAGCGGTAAACGCACGCAAAGCATGTTGAATCTTCAAACCTAATTGTCCGAGCACAGCAGGCGCAACGTCTTGCGGATTTTGTGTGCAGAAGAATATACCGACACCTTTGGAACGTATCAGCTTTATGATAGTTTCCAGTTGATTTATCAGTACCTCATTAGCATCAGAAAATATCAAGTGAGCTTCATCAATAAACATCACGAGTTTTGGTTGATCCAAATCTCCCGCTTCAGGCAATGTAGCATACAACTCAGATAACAGTTGTAACATAAATGTTGAGAATAGCTTAGGTCTGTCCTGCAAATCTGTAACACGTACAATGCTAATGATACCACGTCCGTCATCGCTTATACGCATCAGGTCATCAACATCAAAAGATTTTTCTCCGAAGAATATGTCTGCACCTTGCTGTTGCAGCTCAATTACTTTACGCATAATGGTACCAACCGATGCCGCAGAGATATTGCCATAAGCATCACTTAGTTCATCTTTACCTTCATTGGCAGCCCATTGCAATGTCTTTTGCAAGTCCTTCAGATCCAGCAAAGGCATTTGGTGATCATCACAGTATTTGAAAAGCATCGACATAATGCTTTCTTGTGTACTGTTGAGTCCCAGGATTTTAGATAATAGCACAGGGCCAAACTCTGTAACAGTAGCACGCAGACGCACACCGGGCTCATTACTCAACGACAACAACTCTACAGGAAAGCCTGTAGGGGCATATGTAATACCCATGTGCTGCACGCGTTCATTTATTTTATCATTTGGTACGCCTTGCGCTGCTATACCACTCAGATCACCTTTTATATCCATGAGCAACACAGGTACACTTGCATCACTCAGACTTTCTGCAAGTACTTGCAATGTTTTGGTTTTGCCTGTACCGGTAGCACCACTTATCAATCCGTGACGGTTCATTGTTTTCAGTGGCGCTGCTACAGTTGCATCAGCCACAAGCTCTCCATCAAGTATTGCTCTACCCAATAGTATAGATGCACCTTTAAAGCTGTAACCACCATTAATGTCTGCTATAAATTGTTGTTTGTCTGCCATAATTCTTTTATAAATAATTAGTCCTGCTAAACTGCAGGACTAATTTAAAACGATTTTTGATAGTATTGTTTAGAAGAAATATCGTTGTTTCTCCAACATTTTAGCTGCTATCCTTCGCCTTGCATCTTTTGTATTGAAGCTATTTGTTTTAGTAAAGCGCTTCAACCCTAATAGCATCATACGAGATTCATCGCCACTGGCAAATGCATTTATCGCGTTTTTGCCTGAGTGGTTTACTTTATCAGCTGTGTCAGCAATCAATACTCTTGCAGCATCTAATGCCAATGCATCATTTTCATTACCTGCAGCATCCATCTTCATAGCACGCATTAGGGCACTTTCAGCCAGGAAGGTATCAATTACCATATCTGCCAGATACATCAGTATTTCCTGTTCATGCTCTATTTTCATCATCAGGTTTTGTACGGCAGCGCCGGCACACATCAATCCTGCTTTTTTGAAATTAGCAATTGCTTTCAGCTCTGCAGCAAATGGTGCGTCATCTTCACCAAATTCAGGAATACCCATCAATTCTTTCTGAATGGCCATTGCAGGTGCCATCAGGTTGATACGTCCTTTCATGGCACGTTTCAGGTACATATCAAGTGTTAGCAGCCTGTTTATCTCGTTTGTACCTTCAAATATCCTATTGATGCGACTGTCTCTGTATGCACGAGAAATATTGTATTCATCAGAAAAGCCATTACCTCCATGTATCTGCACGCCTTCATCTACGATATAGTCCAGCGTCTCAGAGCCTATCACTTTCAGCATAGCGCACTCAATGGCGTACTCTTCCGCCGCACCAAGAAGTGTTTCGCTATCTGGTTTGCCACTTTCTGACAATTCATGTTCTTTATCTGCAACCCATTTGGCAGTACGGTACAATGCAGCATCTGTTGCAAAAGTCTTGATGGCCATTTCTGCCAACTTGTGTTGTATAGCACCAAACTGCGCAATAGGTGTCTTAAACTGTTCGCGCGTAGCAGCATAGGTCAGCGATGTGTTCATGGCACGTTTAGCCCCACCTAAAGCAGCTGCACAAAGCTTCAATCTACCTATATTCAGGATATTGAAAGCTATAATATGCCCACGACCTATTTCACCAAGTAGGTTTTCTGCAGGTACTTTGCAGTTCTCAAAAAACAACTGCCTTGTACTGGAACCTTTGATACCCATTTTATGTTCTTCTTCACCAAAGCTCAAACCTTCTGTACCACGATCTACTATAAAGGCAGAAAATTTATCTCCGTCAATCTTGGCAAACACCGTAAATACATCCGCAAAACCGGCGTTCGTAATCCATATCTTCTGACCATTAATCAGGTAATGTTTACCGTCCGGAGTAAGAGTAGCGGTAGTCCTGGCCCCCAATGCATCAGAGCCTGAGTTGGGTTCAGTTAGAGCATAGGCCCCTTTCATTTCACCGGTAGCCAGTTTGGGTATATATTTCTGCTTTTGTTCTTCTGTACCAAAATATAAAATGGGTAGTGATCCTATACCATTGTGCGCTGCCATTGCTACGGCAAATGAGTGTCCGCCGCCGAGGGCTTCATTTATCAGTGTAGCTGTAACGAAGTCTTCACCTAGTCCACCATATTTTTCAGGAAAAGCAGCACCAAGCAATCCCAGTTCGCCTGCCTTATCCAACAGTGAAGGCATAATACCATCCTTTTGCTGATCTATTTCCACCAAATGTGGTATGACTTCCTTCTCCAGAAAATCACTACATGTATGTTCTATTAGCTTTTGTTCTTCGGTAAAATCTTCGGGAGTGTACGTATTGGCAGCATCAGAAGGTTGAATCAAAAATCCGCCGCCTATTAATATACTTTTGGCTTGTGCTTCCATAACATCATCGTTTCTATAAATTTACTAAATAATATCAGCAGAAGCCGTCAAAATACTATGTTAAATAAGTGTTTCCATTGGTTAATTTTGGTGATTACAAGCAAATGAGCACGGGCAAATCCGAACATATCAATCTTGGCAAAGAAAAGCTGCATTGTCTATGCATAGGCAATGGCAAAAAGCTATTGGTGGCATTTCATGGATATGGGAATAATGCCACTATGTTTCTGTCATTTGCCGAACATCTCGCTGATTATACGATTGTAAGTATAGACCTTCCGCATCATGGTAATAGTTCATGGCAAGATAATCTGCATTTTACAGAGCAACACCTGACAGATTTAGTACAACAACTACTTGCTCAATACAATTGCCAAAGCATATCGCTAATGGGTTATAGTATGGGGGGTAGGGTATGCCTGAAGATTGCAGAGCTAATGCCTGAAAAAGTAGAAAAGATTATTCTCTTAGCATCAGACGGATTGACATTTAATACTTTCTACTATTTCGTAACACGAACTACACCGGGCAGATACCTGTTCCGTAGCTTCTTATCATCTCCTAAGCGATACATGCCTGTTATTAACTTGGCAAGGAAACGAAATGTGATAGATGCATCCAGACATAAGTTTGCAATGCAATATATAAATGAGGCACAAGAACGCCAATTCTTATTGAAAGTTTGGCCTTGTATGTCTTTACTAATACCTGATTATAAAAAACTCGGTACAAAGTTTACACAACACAACATTCATGTTTGTGTATATATGGGCAAGTACGATAAAGTAATACCTGTTAATCTTGCTGAACGATTTAAGGGTACATTAAGCAATGCGAATATTGAGTTGCACATACTTAACAAAGGTCATAGATTGATTGATGAAGATACTTTGCCTATCATTGCGAAATCTTTACACACATAGATGATAGTATTTACCGTTATATCAACACTTTTCACGCTGCTATATGCTGTGTTGATAATGGTATACAAAAAAGGTTGGAAGGCACAACCGATATTTACAACAAAACAAAACAAGCCTTCTACAAAAATCAGTATCATCATCCCTGCAAGAAATGAAGAACATAACATTGGTGTATGTCTTGATGCTATCATAAAGCAAGATTATCCGAAAGAATTGTATGAAGTGATTGTGATAGACGATCATTCTACCGATAATACAGTTGAGATAGTCAACAGATATAAAAGTGCTAACGTGCGTTGTATCAGACTATCAAACCACCTATCTGATAATACTATTGCATATAAGAAGAAAGCACTGTCTATTGGCATTGCTGCCAGTATAGGTGAGTTAATAGTTACTACAGATGCTGATTGTTTTGCTGGTCCATATTGGCTAAAAAATATAGCAGCCATATACGAAGAGGAAAAACCTGTAATGATTGTTGCACCTGTAGACTTCACAAACAATGGCAGCTTAGTTCAGTTATTCCAGTCGCTCGATTTTATGAGTATGCAGGGTATTACTGCTGCATCTCACAAATTGAAGTTAGGTAATATGAGCAATGGTGCTAACCTTGCATTTTCAAGAGAAGCTTACAATGCTGTTGACGGATATAAAGGCATAGACCATTTAGCATCAGGCGATGATTACCTGCTGATGATGAAAATGCAACATGCTTATCCTGATAGAATCAGCTATTTGAAGAATACAGATGCTATTGTAAAAACTGCCCCGCAACCCGATTGGAACAGCTTTATACAACAACGTATTCGTTGGGCATCAAAGTCAGGGAAGTATGATGACAAAAAACTAACATCGATATTGGCTTTTGTTTATCTGTACAATGTCTTGATATTTATTAGTGCTTTCGTGTCCTTTGTACACTTGAACACCATTTATAGTTATTCATTTTTCTCGCTTTTGTTTATAAAAACCGTTGTAGAATTAATCTATCTGGCACCTGTTGCCAAATTCTTCAACAAGCGTTGGGAATTACTGTATTTTCCATTGCTTCAACCCTTGCACATACTATACATAGTAAGTGCAGGCCTTTTAGGATTCATTGGTGTGTACAAATGGAAAGGTAGAAAAGTAAAGTAAATATCATTTTACTTAACAGGTGTTTTTACTAACTTTATTGTAAATCAAGGCCATGCGCAAGGTTACCTTCATTTCTATCTTAGTTATTCTGTTACTGGTAACAGGTTACACTTATTGGTTTTACTACAACCCATATAGCGAAGGTAGCCGTGAAGGCGTGCTACAAAAATTCTCCAGAAAAGGTAATGTGTTCAAAACATATGAGGGCGAAATGATACAACTTGGCTTTGGCCAACGTGGCGCTGCTATCAATTCTCAGTACTATTATTTCAGTGTAGCTGATGAAAAGCTGGCGGATAGTCTTGAAGAGTGCCTTGGCAAGATAGTACGTCTTCATTATGTACAGTATCGCAAAAATCTACCTTGGCGTGGCGAAAACTACAACAAGCAAAATGCCGAAGGCGGACAGTATGTAGTTGACCGTATCGAAAAAGTAGAGAACGCTACTTACTAAGCCAATAACAAAAAAACTGCAGGTGCTTTGGGCAATTCAGGCTTTTGTTGTTTCCACTCGTTTATTGTTTTTGTTTTGATGTAGCTGTCTTCTGCAGATATATTTACTGCTATACACAGTCTGGTATTGCCTTGACCTTGCTTTAGCAACTCATCAAGAAACTGATTGTTTCTATAAGGTGTTTCGATGAAAATCTGTGTCTGGTTTTCTTTTTTAGAATGTGCCTCCAATGCTTTCAGTTTTTGCGTGCGTGCAGGATCTTTTATTGGCAAATAGCCATTGAAAGCAAAAGACTGTCCGTTAAGCCCTGATGCCATCAACGACAGAATAATAGATGACGGTCCAGTCAACGGCACTACTTTAGTACCAATACTATGTGCAATACCCGCCAGTTCTGCACCGGGGTCTGCTATACCGGGGCAGCCCGCCTCACTCATCACACCTACCTGTTTCCCTTCATTCAGCCATTTTTTGAGCAATGCTATATCTGCACCGTTATGCTTATCTATCTCCGAAAAATGCATTTCATCTATCACCAGTTCTTTGTGCAAAGACTTTAGGAAACGTCTTGCAGTACGCACGTTCTCTACAAAATAGTATTGCAGCGTGGCAGTATGCGTATACACTTCTGCAGGAAGCGTCTGCAGTGCATTATCAGCAATTGTTATTGGTACCAGATATAATGTTCCCTTACTCATCTGTTGTCAAAAATACAGTATTGTTTCGCATTGTATTAATTTTACCACATGATACTGCCACCGTCATTTTACCTGAATGAAGATGTTGTACAGGTCGCTAAAGACCTATTGGGAAAAGTGATTATTACCCAAATAGATGGTATTACCACATCGGGTATCATTACAGAAACAGAAGCTTATGCGGGTATTACAGATAAAGCATCTCATGCTTATGGTGGAAGGCGTACCAACAGAACGGAAATAATGTATGCCAAGGGCGGGGTAGCCTATGTATATCTGTGTTACGGCATCATCACTTATTCAATGTCGTTACCAACGTGCAGGATATACCTCATGCAGTTTTGATACGTGCTATAGAACCTGTTAAAGGTATTGATGCAATGCTGCAAAGGCGGAAGAAAACAAAACTGCAACCACAACTTACGTCAGGACCGGGAGCCATGAGCATGGCTTTGGGAATACATACTTCACATACATGCCTATCATTGGGAAAAGGCATCATTACCATACACGATGAGGGCATCAATGTTGAAGATATTATTGCCACTACACGCATTGGTATAGACTATGCGAAAGAAGACGCCTTATTGCCTTACCGTTTCTACATTGCAGGCAATAAGTTCATCAGCAAGCCATAAAAAAAGCACCTCAATGTGAGGTGCAATTTCTTATTTATTGAAATTATAGGTTGCGCTATTCATTCATCATTTCTTCTATCACCGCAGCAATATCTTCTGCATTTGGCTTAGAGAAATAATCACCATCTGTAGCATAAGCCGGACGGTGTGCCTGCGCTGTAATAGTGCGCGGAGCAACATCCAACCACCTGTAGCCACCTTGTTTTTCCATCACTTGCTGGAACATGTATGCACTAGCACCACCCGGAACGTCTTCATCAACAAACACAATACGGTTTGTTTTCTTCAGTGATTCCAGAATCAGATTATTGATATCGAAAGGCAGGAGCGTACGCACGTCAACCACCTCGCAACTGATACCAGCAGGTTCAAGATAGTTTACAATTGCTTCTTCAATTACACGCAGCGTAGAACCGTAAGAAACGATTGTTATATCCGTACCCTGACGTATTACTTCAGGTACACCAAACGGTACTGTATAAGTAGCGAGGTTGGCTGGTACGTTTTCTTTCAAACGATAGCCATTCAGACATTCTATTACTATACCAGGCTCATCACTTTGCAACAGGGTATTATACATACCTGCAGCCTGCGTCATATTGCGTGGCACACACAGATACATACCGCGTATGCTATTAATAATCATACCTATCGGCGAACCACTGTGCCAGATACCTTCCAGACGGTGGCCGCGTGTACGCACTATCAGCGGACATTTCTGTCCACCTTTTGTACGATACAACATTGTCGCCACATCATCGCTCAATGGTTGCAAACCGTATAACAGATAGTCTAGGTACTGTATTTCAGCTATCGGGCGCAGGCCACGCATAGCCATACCAAGACCTTGACCGATAATAGTAGCTTCACGAATACCTACGTCAAAAATCCTGCCTTCACCATATTTTTCCTGTAGTCCTGCAAAGCCTTGGTTAACGTCACCAATCTTACCCAAATCTTCACCAAACGCAACAACAGCAGGATTATTAGCAAATGTATGATCGAAGAATTTGTTCAGTATTTCGTAGCCATTCAACTGTTGCCCGTCCGGCATAAATACTGCCGGTACCTCCGTCACTTTCATTGCGCTGTGGCGGCTCTCGCTATGCAGATGAGAAGAGAATTTATCTCTGTTATCCTGTAGCAGATAATCGTAGAAATTGCGCAAACCACGTACAGCCTCGCTATTACCACTGCAAAGAGTCAATACACGGCGAACCGTCTGCATTACATCTTTACGAATAGGCTCGCGAATACTGTTAAGTTTCGTAATCATCTCAGCAATTGTAGCAGCGTTAGGGCCACCTTCATATACCACCTGATTACACAGGTGTGTAGCTTGCTGTATTTGGTCTTTTATCGGGTTGATGAAATTGTCCCAGGCACGTTGTTTTGCATCGCGTGCTTGTTGTTTTGCATCATCTTCGATACGCAGCAGTTCTTCTTCCGCAGCTATTTCATTTGTTAGTATAAACTCACGAAGCTTGGTAATACAATCCCATTCCTTCTCCCATTCAAGCCTTTCTTTACTCTTATAGCGCTCGTGGCTGCCCGAAGTAGAGTGGCCTTGCGGTTGTGTTACTTCCTGTACGTGGAAGATGGCAGGAATATGCGTTTCTCGTACGCGGGCTATACCTTTCTGTATAGTTTCCAGCATGCCCGCATAATCCCAACCTTTTACTTTGTATATGTTTAATCCCCCTGTAGCATCGTCCCATTGCATACCTGCAAGGGCTTCAGAAATGGAGTTTTTAGTTGTTTGGTATTTACGAGGCACAGAGATACCATAACCATCGTCCCATACAAATACAGCCATAGGTACACGTAACACACCTGCAGCATTCACCGTTTCCCAAAAAAGACCTTCAGATGTAGAAGCATCGCCTATAGTACAGAACACAACCTCGTTACCATTCCGGGTAAATTTCTCAAAGCCTTGCTGCAACTCCTGAATATTGCGATAGCATTTAGAAGCCAATGCCAAACCTAAGGCACGCACCATCTGACCGGCAGTAGGAGATATATCGCTTGAAGAATGTACGTCTTGTGTCAGGTCTACCCAATCGCCGTTAGCATCCAGCCAACGTGTACCGTAGTGACCGTTCATCATACGGCCTGCAGTAGATGGTTCGTTAGTTAAATCAGGATTGGCATATAGCTGAGAAAAGAATTTCTCAATGTCACTCATACCAGTAGCAAACATCAATGTCTGATCGCGATAGTAACCACTTCGAATATCACCTGGCTGCATACACTTAGATACAGCTATCTGAGCCAGTTCCTTACCATCGCCGAAAATGCCAAATTTAGCCTTGCCTGTCAGCACCTCACGACGACCTATAAGACTAGCCTCGCGGCTGGCAACGGCCAGATGATAATCTTCCAATACCCCAAGCTTGAACTCGTCAAATGACAATCTTTCTGTTTGTGTAGATGTAGCTTCCTGCAGCATATACTGAATTACAATGTTTCTGTGAACACAAAGGTAATCTCTAAACTACTAAAGTTCTAGGAATTATATCTTATTAAAATATAATAATATCTATAACGTATCAAACAGAAGAAAGATAAATATTTATGGATGCGTTTTAAATCATAATGCTTAAAATAGATTTGAGAATATTCATTGAAATATTCAGTCGATAATTACTTAACACTGCCATGACGCCACCAAACAGACAAACACTATACGGCCTAAATACTTTGAGAGCTTTTGCCATATTATATGTATTTATCTTCCACTACACCATACTCAGCAAACAACAACCGGAGTGGCTCGCAAATATTTCATCTATGGGCTGGACAGGTGTTGACTTATTCTTTGTGCTAAGTGGCTTTCTGATATCTTCTCAGTTGTTTGATGAAATAAAAGAGTCTCAAAGTATCAATCTCAAGCGTTTCTTTATTAAACGCTTTTTCAGAATTATACCGGCATTTCTGTTTACAATAAGTCTGTATTTTCTTTTCCCTTTTTTCAGAGAAAAAGAAGCGCTGCCACCATTGTGGAAATTCCTGACGTTCACGCATAATATAAGCCTGAATATTAAAGACAATGGTACATTTTCTCATGCATGGTCATTGTGCGTAGAAGAGCATTTTTACCTACTATTACCTATAATATTTCTGGTGTCACTACGAATCGGTGCTTTTAAAAGGCTAGCAAGGTTATTAGTAATATTATTTCTGGCAGGATTTATAATAAGAATATACTCATACAATAGCCTATACATGCCACATTCAAATGCAGATGATTCGTGGATGTATTGGTATCGTTATGTTTATTATCCTACCTATACAAGGCTCGATGGTATGCTGGCAGGTGTATCAATAGCTGCACTTTATAAGTTTCGTCCCGCTATTTGGCAAAAGATATCATGTTTGGGCAATCTGTGGATATTAATTGGTCTAGGTATACTTGCTATTGCATTTAATGCGTGGGATGATATAATGGAATATCAGGCTTCTGTTTACTGCTTCCCGTTGGTAGATATTGGTTTTGGTTTTATTGTAGCAGGAGCAATCTCAGAAAAGAGTTTTCTATATCGTTTCAACTCAAAAATCATAAACCATATAGCGGCTATATCTTACGGAATGTACCTTACTCATAAAGGTGTTATTCATGTTACACATACCATATTATCTGCAGATATCAATCAAAGTCTATTGTTCCTTATAAGCACAATTGCAAGCATACTTGCAGCAACTATGCTGTATTTGTTGGTAGAAAAGCCCTTCATGCAGCTACGCAGAAAGCTTATAAAAGAATAAACTAGTTCAGTGATACAGGTGGAATAGACGTTGTGATATGCGGCGTCATGCGCTGTTCCTCTATTGCAGTTTCCCAACTTTCGCAGTTTATTACGGTAAATCTGGCAACTTCGTATTGCAGATAGTTTACCGCAAGTATATTGTGGTCAACAAACTGGCTTTCGTGTCCCAGTCTATTTATAGTATCTATATCAATATCTATTTCAGGATTTTCGTTTCCATTACAGATGAACAGGAGGCGTTTACTGCTCAATATCAATCGTCCGTTGCAGCGCTTATTGGCCGCAGTTATCATAGATGCAGGTTCGCTTTTAGCTATACCTTCAATTTCCAGTAGTTGTTCCAGGTACTTGTTCATAAATACAGATTTTTGTTATGCTAAAAATCCGCTAATCAATACCTCCTTTTTCCTCAACATATCCGCTTGCGGTAGTCCCTTGCTTCAACAATCTCAACGTCTGTAAAATTACGGAAAGTAATATTAAACCCATACCTATATAAAAGCCATAATCAAGGTCTTTATTCTCGTGATAAAAGAAAAAAGCCAGCAAAATACCATAAACAGGCTCCAGATTTACGCTTAATGTTGCTGTAAAGCTGCTGATATGCTTCAGTGCATTCAATGCCAAAGACTGTGCCCACACCGTACAGCAAAGGCTCAATACTACCAACCACAATAAGTCAGTAGATGTAGGTACTACTTTGGTATCGGGGAAATATAGTAGTTGCAATGGCATAAGCATGGTTATGAAAATCCAACCAGTACCCATTTCATAGAAAACCATTGTTCTTGAGGGGTATTTTCCTGCCATACGCTTGTTAAGCACTGTAAATACCGAGCTTAGAATAGCTGCAATTACCCCAAAAACAATCCCTAATCCGTACAACTGCTGAAAACGATATATAAAGTAAACCCCTGCAAGTGCCAAAGCACCTATAAAAAGCTCTATGGGGTCGTGCTTGGTTTTGTTAACCAACGGGTCCAGCAGAGAAGTAAAAATACTGGCAGTTGACAGGCATACAAGTGCTATTGATGCATTGGCAAACTTAATAGAGCCATAAAAACCCACCCAATGCAGACCCATTAATATACCTATCAGGGCTAGACTACGAATATCTTTGGTTGGTATTTTAACCCATTGCTTGCGGTAAAACAGTATGCCAGCCATAAACAATGCCGTGAGCAGCATACGGTACCATACCAGTACAGGCGCTGTCATATCTATAGCCCTGCCCAATACGCCGGTAAAGCCCCAAAGCAGCACTGCCAGGTGCATTTGTATTAATGCTTTCTTCATTTGTCGGAAAAGATGTGCAAACATACGGATTTGCAAGTCGGGGATACCCAAAAAATATGTTCAGAATCATCAAAAAAAAAGGCTCTACATTTTAGCAATTAGTTACTTTTGTTATCCAAAATAAACAGTAGTATTTTAAACAGGCAATCCGCATTATCAGTAAGATAAATGAACAATACTTACACGGACCTCGTCCATCAGACTTTTGACTTCCCACAGGAAGGTTTCGAAGTAAAAGATAATCACCTGCACTTTAACGGTCTTGACGTCAAAAAGCTTATCGATAAATACGGTACGCCTTTCAAGCTCACCTATCTGCCCAAAATAGGCATGCAGATAAACAGAGCTAAAAAGATGTTTAACGATGCCATTAAAAAGCACAAGTACGATGGCAATTACTTCTACTGTTATTGTACCAAAAGCTCTCACTTTTCTTTTATTGTAGAAGAAACATTGAAGCACGGAGTACACCTTGAAACATCTTTTGCTTATGATATCGAAATCATTAAGCAATTGTATAAGCGTCGTAAAATCAATAAAGAGACCTATATCATATGCAATGGCTTTAAAACCAAAGCATATACACGCAATATTGCCCGCTTAATAAATGACGGCTTCAAAAACGTTGTTCCTATTCTGGATAACAAAAATGAGTTTGAAGACTATAAACGCCTGATACGCTCTAAAGACCCGGTAAACATTGGGTTGCGTATTGCCAGTGAAGAAGAGCCAACTTTCGACTTCTACACATCACGCCTCGGTATCCGCAGCAGAGATGTATTGGAGTTTTATGTAGATAAAATCAAAGGCAACGAGAAGTTTCAGCTGAAAATGCTGCACTTCTTTATGAATAAGGGTATAAAGGACGATATATACTACTGGAGCGAACTGAATAAGGTTGTAAACCTGTATTGCCAGCTTAAGAAGATATGTCCTGAACTGGATGGCTTGAATATTGGTGGCGGTTTCCCTATCAAGCACTCACTTGGTTTCGATTACGATTACAACTACATGGTAAATGAGATTGTATCGAACATCAAAAAGGTTTGCAAAAAGAATAAAGTAGATGTTCCTAACATATATACAGAGTTTGGTTCATTTACAGTAGGTGAGAGTGGAGCAGTTATTTACAGTGTGCTGGATGATAAGCAACAAAACGACCGTGAGATATGGTACATGATAGATAGCTCTTTCATTACCACATTGCCCGACACTTGGGGTATTGGTGAAAAATTCCTGATGCTGCCTATTAATAAATGGGATAAAGAATATCAAGAAGTACATCTGGGTGGCCTTACCTGCGATAGTCACGACTTCTATACTTCTGAAGAGCATATCAACGCAGTATTCCTACCCAAAACTGACAAAGACAAAGGGTCAGACCCGTTGTATATTGGTTTCTTCCATACCGGTGCTTATCAAGACCAATTGGCAGGCTACGGAGGCATAAAACACTGTATGATACCATCGCCAAAGCACGTGGTAGTAGAATACAATAAAAATGGTGAACTGGAAGACTGGCTATATGCTAAGGAACAGTCAGCACAAAGCATGCTGAAAATTCTGGGCTACATCAGATAAAATATCAAACTATAATATTAGGGCTTCAATTGAAGCCCTTTTTTATTGTATTTTAATAATTTAGTGCCACGGTTATTTAATATATTTAACGGCCGTTACAACTATGTACTCCGCCTTTTATTGCTACAAAGTATAAAATGCTGAGAAAAATATTATTGCCGATACTGCTTGTTATCTGTACTATCTCTTTCGCACAAAAGCAGATATTGCCAGAAGATTTGGTACTCGACGAACGTTTCAATTATGATAAGTACACATCTTATGTTGTACCTGCCGTAAACTGGCTACAGACTACACCTATTGATAGCGACAGAATCCAACGTCGAAGGTTGAACAATTTCATCATGCTATGGTTGCAAAAAAACAATCAGGTAATAGTAAACATGCCTGAATACCTGATACGCTTCCAAAACGCCAATAATGATTTATACTTTCTATATTCAGGTGGGTGGATGAAGTATGCGCTTGAAACAAAAGATACGGCGAAACGAAACTGTTTTATGGCTGCTGTGAAAAGTGTATTGGACTTCTATGCTGCGAACCCAACTGTAAAACGTACTGATTTTGTTGATAATGTATATGATGTATATAAGCGAGGAAAGCTTGAAACACTATACGATAATGGCTCAATACCTGCAACCACTTACCTGAGACTGGTGACACCAAACAAACACAATTTTGCTCCTGACGAAAACTACTTTCATTTCAGATACAATGCTGCTAATCTTTCAGACTTCAAATCAATCAGGTATAGATATAAATTAACAGGCTACTACGACAAGTGGATTGAGACAAACGAAGAGTCTGCAACATTCCCAAGTTTACCGGCAGGTGAGTATACATTTGTTATACAAGCAAGCCTAAAGCAGGATTTTAGTTACCCGGTAGAAAAGACTTTTAACTTCACTGTTGCTACACCATTTTACAAGCAACTATGGTTTATTACACTTATAGCAATATTATTACTATTAGGTGCATATTTAGTTGTGCGCTACAGAGAAGAAAACCTTAAGAAAATGGCCTTGCTTGAACAGGAACGTATTGTTTTTGAATACGAGCACCTGCGCAGTCAGGTAAATCCTCACTTTCTGTTTAATAGCCTTAATACACTTACAAATCTTATAGAAGAAGACCCTAAAACGGCCGTACAATATTCTGAGCGACTTTCAGACCTATACAGAAACATGCAGGTACACAGCAGTCGAAATCTGGTTTCTTTGCAGGAAGAGCTGGATGTTCTTGATAATTACATACACATCCAGAAAAGTCGTTTCGGAGATGCGCTATATATACATATAGATGTTTCGAACACTTTAAAACAAACCCGTAAGGTAATACCACTTGCACTGCAAATGTTGGTTGAAAACGCCATTAAACACAGCGTAGTATCAAAAACACAACCTTTACATGTGTATATTTCCGCCGATGGTGCCGAGCTGATTGTGCGTAATAAAATACAAGAAAAACACAGTAAGGATAAAAGCAGCGGTTTAGGGCTCGCAAACATCAGCAAACGCTATGCGTTAGCTACAAGCAAAGCAGTACAGTTTGGCATTGAAAATGGCGATTATGTAGTACACTTACCGCTTTTGCAATATTAATCCTTATGCTTACCACCAAATAGCTTTTCACCTGCTTTTACAGCTATGCTGATTCTATTCTCTATTGGCGGAATAGGGCAGTTGTAGCCTGTTGCATATGCACAGTAAGGATTGTACGCTTTATTAAAGTCAATAATCAGTTTATCACCTATTATATCCTTTATCTCTAAGTCTATGTACCTGCCGCCAGCATATGTTTCCGTATATGATGTACCGTCTGTAAAAGGAATAAACAGATGGTCTTTATGCTTTTTATCATCCAACAGTTTTATGTTCTGATAAATGCACAGCGTAACAACAGTATCATTTAATACAAACATGGCAGTACCATATTGCTTGAATGTCTTTGTCTTTCCGCTGTAGGTGGGCATTTCAAAAGGCTGGCTATCAGGTGTAGCATGGAACTTAGTAGCTATTTTGTACTTTTCATCCGTTTCAAAAAAACGTAAAGATGCCGTATCATTTGCTTTCAACGGGCTGCGTTCTTCATTAACAAAAGCCTCTTTGTACTCTTTTCTCCACTTAGCAATTTCAGCTTTATAGTTTTGTGCTCTAAGGCCCGTAAAGGGGGTCAATGCGAATAATACCAGTACTGTATACTTCATAATAAAACAGCCTTGCAAATTGCAAGGCTGTAAATATATAAAAGATGTACTTTTCTTAGTTACCAAGATAAGATTTCAGCAACTGGCAGCGTGTAGCAGTGCGCAGTTTTGTGATAGCTTTATCTTTAATCTGACGAACACGCTCGCGAGTCAGTGAGAATTTCTCACCTATATCTTCCAAGCTCATCGGATGCTCTACACCTATACCGAAGTATAGTTTAATAACATCGCGCTGACGGTCTGTAAGTGTACTCAGAGAGCGCTCTATTTCACAACGAAGTGAATCGTAGTGTTCCAATTCAGAATCAGCTGAATCTGAATTCGGGTTCTCCAATACATCCAGCAATGTATTGTCTTCACTATCCACGAAAGGAGCATCAACAGAAACGTGGCGTGCTGCAACACCCAGTGTAGTTTCTATTTCTTCTGTGCCTATATCCAAAAGTTCTGCTAGTTCTTCTGTAGAAGGTTCACGTTCATATTCCTGTTCAAGCTGAGAATATGCTTTGCTGATTTTATTCGAAAGACCTACTTTATTAAGAGGCAGGCGAACTATACGTGACTGTTCTGCCAAAGCCTGCAGGATAGATTGACGAATCCACCATACAGCGTAAGAGATGAATTTGAAACCACGTGTTTCATCAAAGCGTTGTGCGGCTTTGATAAGGCCTAGGTTACCTTCATTTATCAAATCACTAAGCGATAAACCCTGATTTTGGTATTGTTTTGCTACCGATACTACGAAACGGAGGTTGGCTTTTGTAAGTTTCTCCAGCGCGCGTTGGTCACCTTGTTTGATTTTGATGGCAAGCTGCACTTCTTCTTCAGGGGTAATCAAATCTACTTTACCGATTTCCTGGAGGTATTTTTCCAGAGATTGGCTCTCACGATTAGTAATGGATTTCGTGATTTTGAGCTGACGCATTGACATAGGCAAATCAATTTTTTAATCGTTAGAGAATAGAAGAATAAACGTAAGTAATGGTCTTGATTTTTACATTGTTATGGCAAATCTAACGTTCTGAGTAATTCAACCCAAATAAAAATTAAGAAATTCTTAACAGCAAAAATCAAACCAATTTTTCAAGTCAGGCGGGTATTTATAAATATTTCTTTCAGAAAGATTTTGATTGTTCATTCCTTTTTTTATTATTGCAGCAGTGTTTACCTCAAGAGCTTAAAATCATTAGATGAGTAAGAAAAAGACAATGTACACGCTCGAGTTTCCCATTAGGTGCTCTCCATCGATACTTTTCGAGTTTTTATCGACACCGGTTGGGCTGCAAGAGTGGTTCGCAGACAAAGTTGATCAAAGGGATCATACTTTCTATTTCAGCTGGAACGGTAGCACAGACGTGGCCGATATGGTAGAAGGATTGGAAAATGAATACGTAAGATACAGATGGGATTATTACAACCCTGAAGAATTCTTTGAATTCAGAATTGAACAAAGTTCTATTACAAACGAAACCATTCTGAAAATTACTGACTTTGCCGACAAAATAGACCTGAAAGACCAGGAACGTTTATGGCATACGCAGGTTGCAGACCTGAAGCATCGTATAGGTAGTTAACATCATTCTTACAAAGGCCTGCAGTACCATATTGCAGGCTTTTTTGTAGCTGTATTTCAAAACGTTAAATTGGTCTATTCTTAACAATACAATAGCCATTGCAGACGTTTTTGCGTAGGTTTGCACAAATTCTGAAATACTATTGCTTAAGAAGCTCGACATACTTATTCTGCGGAGTTTTATAGGGCCGTTTGTAGTTACTTTTTTCATTACGTTATTCGTGCTGGTAATGCAGTTTTTCTGGCTGTATATGGACGAGCTGATAGGTAAGGGATTAGGTATCTGGATGATAGTGCAGTTACTTTTTTTCATGTCTACTACTATGGTACCATTGGCACTTCCCCTTGGTATCTTGTTGGCATCTATCATGACATTTGGTAGCATGGGAGAGAATTTTGAGCTCGTAGCCATCAAATCTGCGGGTATATCACTATTGCGCTTCATGCGTCCGCTTCTGTTCTTCATCATGTTTATTGGCGGGTTGGCATTTCTGTTCAACAATAACGTGATACCATATGCCAATCTGAAGGCGCTTTCGCTCCTGTATGATTTACGCAATTCTAAACCTACGTTCAACATCCGCGCAGGCCAGTTCAATAAAGACATTGATGGCTTCTCTATACGTGTTGGCGAAAAAGATAAGGATGGTAAGACAATCAGGAACATTATTATTTACGACCATACCTCCGGGCTTGGTAATGACAGGGTAGTTATTGCTAAGCAAGGTGAAATGATACCAAGTGCCGATAAACACTATCTTATTTTCAGGCTGAAAGATGGTTGGCGCTATGAGGAGTCTGTGAATACCAAAGATGGTGTTAACAGCTATCAACAATACAGGATGTACTTCAAAAAATGGGATAAGGTGTTCGATCTTTCTTCATTTAAACTGACACGTACCAGCGAAGACCTGTTTAAAGACGCTTATCAGATGATGGACGTAGTGCAGCTGAACGAGCGTATAGATAGTTTCGGCAGATACGAAAAGAATCTCGCTAAAAACTTAGGCATATACCTGAGTCCGAATATTGAGGCTATGGGCAACGATAGCCAAATGACTGCTCTTACCAAACGATTAGTTGCCACTAAAAAAACAGTAACCTACAAATCTTCATTCATAGACTATATACCTGATTCTCTGAAAGGCAGGGTAGTAGCTAGTTCTATTAATACAGTACGCAATAGCAAAGGGATGATAGATATATCGTCAAACGATAAAACGCTGCATCACGAAAACTTTTTGCAGTTCAATGTAGAATGGCATAGAAAATTCACTCTTTCATTTGCATGCGTTTTACTATTTCTGATAGGTGCACCCCTTGGTGCTATTATACGCAAGGGTGGTTTAGGCATGCCTATGGTTATCGCAGTTGCTTTCTTTGTGGTATTCCACATCATGTCTATAACGGGCGAGAAATTGGCTAAAACAGGCTCTCTACCCGCATGGCTTGGCATGTGGATGGCAACAGGTATGTTGTTGCCTATCGCATTTATTCTGATAAATCAGGCACGTAACGACTCTCAGATATTTACCAAAGAATGGTACATGCGTGCTTGGTCTAAAACAGTTTCGATTTTCAAAAAATCAAAATAGATGGCACAGAAACCATACACATCATACAATGTATATTTTCTGCTGCCTTTTGCCGTTTGGGTTGTAGGTGGTGGTATAGCATTAGCCGTGAGCGATAAAGAAACACTGTTCAAAACATTCAATACCAACCATACTTTTTTTCTGGATAGTATAATGCTAGGTGTCACCACACTCGGGGAGGGTTGGTTCATTACAGTAGCGTTGCTTGTTTTGTTTGGGTATTCATCCTTCCGAAACTGGTGGTATATCATTACTGCTGCGGCTGCAACAACGTTACCATCCATTTTCACCCAAATACTGAAGAGCCATTTTGGTGCTGCAAGGCCACTTAAGTACTTTAACGAGGCTGCATGGATACATACATTACCTGAATGGCCCAGACTGATGGAAAGGAGCTTCCCGTCAGGACACTCATGCGGTGCATTCAGCCTTTACACTTTGTTATCTATGTTACTATTACCACGCTACAAGTGGCTGGGTAGTATATTGTTTATCTTTGCCATAAGCACGGCTTATTCCAGAATGTATCTTGCAGCACATTTTTTCGAGGATGTCTATACAGGTAGCATTATAGGTACATGTATGGCAACAATGATTGTTATCATCATGAATGGATTGGCACCTTATTTCTTTAAACGACCAAAGACTTTAAGATAATGACAATGCCTAATGTATTACGATACATCACAATCTTCCTGATAGGAACATTGTTGTTTGTACCGTTTCTGGGGCAGGTTCACCTGTTCGACTGGGACGAAATAAACTTTGCTGAGTGTGCAAGGGAAATGCTTGTATCTAAAGACTACCTGCGGATGCAAATCAATTACAGGCCATTCTGGGAAAAGCCACCATTATTTATATGGTTGCAGGTGCTCAGTATGAAGGCATTCGGCATAAATGAATTTGCAGCCAGATTCCCAAATGCGCTGGCAGGGGTCGTTACACTAGTTGCTTTATACTATACCGGTAAGCGTATAATAAATGAACGCCTTGCAATATGGTGGGTAATACTATATGCTGCTACATGGCTACCACATTTCTACTTTAAATCCGGCATTATAGACCCCATATTCAACTTGTTTATATTCCTTGCTTTTGTGCAAGTTTACTTTATCAAGTACGGACAAAACAAATACCTGCATGCATTACTAACCGGCGTGTTTCTGGGGCTTGCAGTAATGACTAAAGGTCCCGTAGCTATACTTATAGCAGGTTTGTCATTCACAACATACTTGATTATCAACAAAGGATTTACAGGCTATAAACTGCTGCATTTACTTACAATTGCAGTTGCTACACTACTTACTACTGCGTTGTGGTTTGGGGTAGAAATACTACAGCATGGGTTCTGGTTTATAAATGAATTTATTACTTATCAGATAAGGCTTTTCAAAACAGAAGATGCAGGCCATGGTGGTCCATTCTTTTACCACTTCATTGTCCTGCTTATAGGCTGCTTTCCCGCAGCACCTTTCTTATTTCAATATTTCAAAAAGCAACGGGCAGAAAACACACAGCAGTCAGACTTCGTAAAATGGATGTGGATTATGTTCTGGGTTGTATTACTGCTTTTTTCTATTGTCAAAACGAAGATTGTTCACTATTCATCTTTGTGTTATTTCCCGCTTACATTTTTGGCTGCATTGCAGCTATATAGAATAGCAGAAGGGAAAGTCTCACTGCTTAAGCCTGTAAAAATACTACTCACAGTTATTGGTTTAGTTCTGGCTATAGCCATTATTTGCCTCCCGTTAGTAGGGCTTAATAAAGACATACTTATTCCATTAATAGACGATCCATTTGCAGTAGGAAATCTGCAAGCTAACGTGCATTGGAGTATCGCTGAAATTAGTTGGGGGCTTATATATCTTATAGGTATTATTACTGCAGTTGTGTTGATGAGAAAGGAATTCAGGAAGGGTATCTTGGTTTTGTGTGCTGTACAGATAATAACAATACAAGTAACGGTATTACACTTTACCCCGAAAATAGAAGCCATATCCCAAAGAGCAGCTATTGAATATTTTCAAAGCTTTATTGGTAAAGATGTATATGTTCATGTACTGGGATACAAAAGCTATGCACATCTTTTTTATACCCGAAAGCAGCCACCAACCAACAATAGCTACGACAACGAAGAATGGTTACTTACCGGCAATATTGATAAACCTGCCTATTTCATCTGCAAAGTAATGGAAGCAGACAAATACAGAGCAATGCCACAACTGGAAGAAACAGGTAGTAAAAATGGGTTTGTATTCTTCAAAAGGAAATAATAAGAAGAAAATAGATTTATAATAAAAGCCCCTCTTGAATGAGGGGCTTTTTTATTGCATTCAGCGAAAAAAATGAGATGTGCGATATTACATCATACCCACATACAATTAAATATTTAACTAGGATAGAGCCTGAATTTGTAAGGCATAATTTTTAAAAAAACAGTATTTAAGAAGAACAATAACTCCTTAATAATCAGAACATTTCAGACAAAATAAAAACACCCCGAAATCGGGGTGTTTTTATCTAATTATCAGAAGCGTGTGTGTTGACTATCGAACCAGTACAACCTCACCTTTATTTTCCATCATTTTGCCATCGCATTTGTAAGCAACGTAGTAGAAGTATGTGCCCAAATCAGCTGGTTTACCATTAAAAGTACCATCCCAACCTCTCAGTTCATTTACTGTTTCAAATACTACCTGTCCATAGCGGTTTACAACTTTGATTGTGCGAACATCTATCTGACGTTGTACACCCGGTGCGTTAGGTACTATGCGGAATACATCATTCCTACCGTCACCGTTAGGAGAAAATGCACTAGGTAAATTCACATTACAACAAGCTTTAGTTGTCACTTTAATGCTATCACTATTGAAGCAGCCATATTGGTCAACTACATCCAAACGCAGGTATGATGTGAAATCAACTCTTGCATATGTGCTGGATTTATCGCTGTATTCATCAAAAAAGCGAGTAGGAGACCATGAGTATTTACTACCTGCACTCAACGTATTAGCAGTTACCCTCATGCTATCACTGTTACAATAAACTTTAGTTGCATCAAAATCTGCAATTTTGAAGCTTGCATCAGGTTTAGCATGTACATAAGTAGAGTCAGTTACAGTATTACTACACAGTTTGTTAACCAAACGCAGTGTAATATATTTTCTGCCTGGTGTATGCCATGTAACACCATTAGGTCCTTGATCTGTGGTACCATAAGAAACAATACCATTATCCCATCCCCATGTGAATGTATCTGTAGTTAATGTATATGAATTCAGAGATACTAGTTCTGTTTGACCAAGACATACATCTTCTTTAACTGATATATCTGCTGTTGGCAGCGTATCTACACGAATAATATTACCATAAACATCGCTGTAACAACCATCATGACCTACCTGAAGTTTTATTTCACGAAGACCCGCACTATCCATTGCTACTTTTATAGAACGAGAGAAGTTAGGATCAGCAGTTAGTACTGTTGCACCTGTCGGGAATGTCCAATTGAAACCTGAACTATCATAAGCGCTACCATAATAAGATAGTGTTAGCGTATCGCGTTCGCATAGTTTTTGTTTAGAAGAAAGTATAAGACCATTTGGCTTGAATGTTACATTTACTTTTATCAATGAACGATTACTTTCACATCCCCTGTTTGATTGAGTAACGTAATAATTGTAAGTAGTTTTTGCAGTGGTATTAGGTGTTGGTGCAATTAAAGACGGAATACCGCCTGTAGGATCGTAATACCATTTTAGCTGATTACCTGTTGCAGTTAATGGCTGAGCAGGATCATTTTCGCAGAAGTAAAGTGGTGTTGTTACCAAAGGTGGTGCAGGCTTTGCGGAAGCACGATACACTACAGGAGTTCTATCTTCACTTAAACAACCATTCAGAATTTGAGCAACATAGAAAGTTTCTTGTGTTACCGAAGTAGTATTAAATGGTGGAGTAAACGGAATTGGAGAGCCATTAGTAGCACTATAAAACCATCTTGCTACACCAGCGCCTTCAATAGTAACAGGAGTAAATGGTTCGTTGAGACAAAAATCTGTTTTGCCGCTAATTGTTGGTGCAGGCGGATTATATACAGTAATACTGATAGGTGTTGGCAAAGATGGAATACCACCACAGTTGTTATCTGTAATAGTAACATTGTAAACACCAGCATCAACCGGTTGCATATTAATTTTTGTTAGTGTATTACTAGCACCCGTTTGGCTTGTACCATTAGGGCCTGTAAATGTATATATCGGGTTAGCTATATAGCTAGGGGCTGTAGCAGTTATTGTTAGAGTACCATTTTTACAAATTTGCGGTCCATTGTGTGTAACTTTTGGTGAAGCCGGTGCTGCGGAACCTGCATCAACGAATTTAATGGCACCACCGAAAGCCGGTACATTACCGCCATTAGAATTGAACCCTGGACCAGGCATAGAACCCCAATATGTTGTACCGCCACCAGTACTAAGTGTAACATTGCTGGTAACAAAAGCACTAGGAGTAACATTCACAAAAGTTGATATCGTATCTGTAGACATCAGTGCAAAACGTATAGTAGTTGCTGGTGGTACGGTAATATTCAAACCCTTAAGAATAGGAATAATAGCACCTGGAGAGGTACCATTACTAACTGGCGGGCTAACAGCCTCAGGTATCCACCCATTAGCTGCCGATATATTCGGGCCACCACCTACAGCTGGCTGTTGCTTCCAAAGTGTATAGACCGCACCATTCATGCTATGGTCAATAACAATTGGTGGGAATACCGTATTGTTTGTATACGTATTAAGCCCAACGTGGTAAAAATGTACTTCTGTAATAGTGATTGGACAACTATTACTATTCGTAACGTTAAAAGTTACGAATTGTGGCATTGGAAAATTACCGCCAAAAATTGTATGCCCGGCAGGAGCATTAAAATTGGTAGTAATAGTTGTTGTAGGCTGTGCATAAGCTACAGACATACAACCTGCAATTACAGAAGCTGTCGATAAAAACCTTTTGAATAATTGTTTTACCATGGGTTACTATTTCTGATAATTAATTTTTATTCTGCAAGTATTTTTTAAAATACTGTAGCTGACCATAATATATAGACATGCTAACCAACGTATTGGTTGGTTTACAATCGTCATACTATTGTAAGCACAGCATAATCAGACGTAAAATAAGTATAATTCTTTGCTTTGCAAACCCTTTGTTAAAAATAATGGCTTGAAAAACCGCATATTTCCATACATAATATGTAGATATGTTTTAATGAAATTTTAATGCCTTATTTTTACCAATACAGGACGTAAAACATGTACATAAAAAATCAACAATTTAAGGATGCTGATACGTTGATGGAGGTCTTATTCGACTTCGAAATCGGCGACCCATCCGCTAAAATGCAGGAAATTATTACAGAAGTAGAGAACGCACAAGCCGAAAATAAAGAATTGAGGGCACAGGCAGCTACTATGGATGAAGAAGATGCTTTGGAACTCTTAGATGATTGGAAGAGAGAGCGTACAATACATATTTTATTAAATGATTATTCTTCTTTTAAGGTGAATGATGCTAAACTATACGGCAAAAATGAATCATCAGAGGATTTGCTGTATAGTATTGACCTGATTTAATATCACCTTATTTTTCACTTCACGGTTACTACACCTTTTGCTATCCTAATAGTATATTGCAATTCGCATTAATATTATATAATGAAAAAATCGACTATCATTCTTTCTATGCTTTTACCTTTTATGGTAAACGCACAAGACGATCTTGTAAAAAAACTGGAAACGAACAAAAGTGACAGTTCAAAAAAGAAGTTTGTCTTCACTAACAAAATAAATCTGGAAAACAGTTCTGTAAAGAACCAAGGCAGCTCGGGTACTTGCTGGAGCTATAGCACCAACTCTTTCCTGGAAAGCGAAATGGCAAGAATGGGTAAAAAGCCTGTAGATATTGCCGAAATATATACTGCACGTTGTGTATATTTAGATAAAGCAGACAACTATGTCCGCATGCACGGTGCAGTTAGCTGGGGCGATGGTGGTTCTTGCCACGATGTTATAAATATGTATGCTAAATATGGTGTAGTGCCACAGAGCGTATATACAGGCCTCAATTACGGTACTACAAAAAACAAGTTTGGCGAAATGCAGGCTATACTGAAAGGTATGCTCGATGCCATCGTTCGCAACCCTAATGGCAAACTGACACCAAACTGGAAAACCGCTTTCCAAAGAGTATTAGATACTTATCTGGGCGAATATCCTGAAACATTCCAATGGGAAGGAAAGGAATACACACCAAAAACATTTGCTCAGAAATATGTTGGCATAGATCCTAAAGACTATGTAGAGCTATCTTCTTTCTCAGACAAACCATACTACGAACAAACTATCCTGATGGTACCCGACAACTGGAGCTGGGATAAGGTGTATAACGTAAAAATGAACGACATCACCGATGCAATAGATTATGCACTTGAAAACGGCTATACTGTTGCATGGGCTACAGACGTGAGCGAAAAATACTTTAGCTGGAAAAACGGTGTAGCATTTGTACCTGAAAAAGAATGGGAAGACATGGAAGAGGATGAGCAAAAAGCACTCTTCAACGGTCCTAAACCGGAAAGGAAGATAACTGCAAAAGTGAGGCAGGAAGCTTTTGACAACTACAGCACTACAGACGACCATGGTATGCACATTGTTGGTTCTGCAACAGACCAGTCGGGCCGTGAATACTACATGGTTAAAAACTCTTGGGGAGAAAAGAACGATTATAAAGGCTATATCTACGTAACAAAGGCATATGTAAAATATAAGACTACAGCCTTCCTGGTACACAAAAACGGCCTACCAAAAGAATTGAAAAATAAGCTGGGCTTGCGCTAATCTGCAAGCTGCATTATATAAATAAAGCCCGATAATCATCGGGCTTTATTTATATAGTTAGTTACACTTATTGCTGTATTAAGATACCTGTAGCATCTATCCTTATTTCATCTTTAGGTTCTTTTATCTTAGCTATTTCTTCGGCACTTTTACCGGCATCTTCTGCAAAGTGGCGTTGGTCTGCAACAGATACCGATTTCTTACTTGCTGTACCGCATACTACTACAGATGCACCTGCCAAATCCATAGGGATTGTAAAGTGGTCTTTGAACTTTACAAACACGCCCTCGCCATTAGGGTTTTGTAAACGTACCCAACAACCCGCAGACTGACATACCTCTGCCAGCGTACCTCTTACTCTGATGTTAGCCAGTTTGTCGGTACTTTTCATTGCATCGCTAAACTGTGCAACATCCATCGTACGACCACTTTCAAACTTCTTGCCATAGTAGGTTTGTTTGCCTTCTTGTGCATTTGCTGTGGTAGCTACCAATGCGATAGCCAGTATAGATAATAGCTTCTTCATGTACTGAATTGTTTATTTAAAAATAAGATGAATTTATGAGATAGTCTTTTACATATTCACGCACACCTTCCTCCAATGTATAAGATGGAGTAGTGTAGCCCGCACTGATAATCTTATGCATATCAGCCTCAGTAAAATACTGGTACTTGTCTCTGATATCTGCAGGTGTATCTACAAATTCTATATTAACTGGCAGGCTTAAAGTGGTAAATATAGCAGTAACAAGGTCTTTAAATGTCCTTGCCTTGCCTGTACCAATATTGTACATACCATTAGCGGGTTTGTTTTGAATTAACCAGGCACACATACTTACTACATCTTTCACATATACAAAGTCGCGTATCTGCTCACCGTCTTTATAGTTGGGGTTATGAGAGCGAAATAGTTTCACCTTTCCTGTAGCTTGTATCTGGTTGAATGCATGCATAATTACGGATGCCATTCTGCCTTTGTGATATTCATTAGGTCCGTATACATTAAAAAACTTAACACCTGCCCAAAATGGTGGTTGTGCAGTTTCTTTCAGTGCCCAGATATCAAATTCATTTTTAGAAACTCCGTATGGGTTCAGAGGGTGCAACTGCTCTACAATATCATGCCTGTCTACGTATCCATGCTCACCATTACCATATGTAGCGGCAGAAGAAGCATAGAGTAGTGGTATTTGCTGCGCTGTGCATACACGCCATACTTCCTTGCTGTAGTCAAGATTCAGCACTTTGTGTACTTCATAGTCCATTTCAGTGGTGTCTGTTCTGGCACCAAGATGGAATATTACATTAAGCTTTCCGGGATTATCATCGCACCATTGTATGAAATCATTGCGATGTATTTGTTGAAAGTATTGCTTACCCTTCAAGTTGGGCAGCTTTTGTTCTTTGGAGAAGTCGTCAACCAGTATCAGGTTATAAAAACCCAGATGATTGAGATAGCCTGTAAGGTAGCTGCCGATGAAACCGGCAGCACCCGTAATGGCTATAGTATCGTTAGTATTCATTCAGAAATTTGCCTTGGAAGAAATAATAAGGCAAAGGTAATGATTAGTGTGCAGCTTCAGTGGCTTGCATAGCAGTATCAGCAGCATGTCCTTCTGCAGGTGCAGCTTCATGTGTAGCCTCTTCGTGAGTAGCTTCATGATCGGTAGCCTCGTGTCCAGCAGCTGTAGCTTCTGTATGATGTTCGCCATGGCCGGCTTCTTCATCATGGCCCATAACGCTTACAAAGTTTACTGCTGCTACAAATAATAATACGAGAACTATTGCAAACCAATATGCAGAACGGAATGATGTTGTCGGATTAGTAGCATCGGTAGTTGCGTGATTGTCGTGATGTGCTTCGTGTGCCATGTATTTGTTTTAGTTTTATGACAGGGGCAAAAGTAACAGTTTGTATCCATTTATTAAATAGTGCAAACGTGTATTTTCATAAAAAAACGCCCCATTCAGGAGCGTTATATATTTAAAATTACTTTTTAGGTGCAGGTGGTTCCATAACAGTACCACATTTTTTGCAGGTACGCTTTTCTACATCACCATAAAAACGCTGCATCAATGGTGGTAGCTGGCTCACAATATCTGTCAGTTCAAAATATTCTTCATACAGCTTCTCGTGGCAGTTTTCGCAAAACCACAGGAAACCATCTATTTCAGGCGTGACACGTTTCTTCTCAATAACCAGACCTATCGTGTTCTCACCTCTTTGCGGAGAGTGGGGTGTTTTACCGGGCAGCAAGAACATTTCGCCTTCTTTAATTTCTATATCTACAATCTTACCGTCCTCAGGTATGCGCACTACCACATCGCCCTGTAGCTGATAAAACAACTCTTCGCTTTCGTTATAGTGAAAATCTTTACGGCTGTTAGGTCCGCCTACTATCATTACGATATAGTCGCCCGACTCTTTGTACAATTGCTGATTGCCAACAGGTGGTTTCAGCAAATGACGGTTTTCTTCTATCCACTGATTCAAATTAAAAGGACGTGCGACAGCCATATCTATATCGTTTTGTGTAGTACTAATTTACTTCAATATTTTCATTTTCACAGTCTGGATACGTGTATCATTAGCCAACAATATATCAAACTCATTACGGTCTATGATAATCCTGTCTTTGAGCTTAGGTATTGTTTCGTGATTGGCAATGATGTAACCCGAAAGTGTTTCAGAATCATCTGTAGGAAAGTCGAAGCCATATTTCTCATTCAGATAGTCCAGCTCAAGACGGCCGGAGAATATGTACTCGTTTTCAGCTATCTGTTTCTCAACGTGTTCCTGCTCATCATACTCATCATTAATATCACCGAATATCTCTTCCAGCACATCTTCCATGGTTACAATACCTGCTGTACCACCAAACTCATCTATCACCCACGCAATGCTCTTACGCTCTTTGGTAAAACGGTTCATCAAGTCTACAGCACTCATTGTTTCCGGCACGGCAGATATACTGTGCAGTATGTCTTTAATCTTGGCAGGCTTGCGGTTCAGGTCCAGATGGTGAACATAGCCAACTATATTATCGATAGCGTTTTCGTAAACAATGATTTTTGAAAGCTTGGTATCTATAAACTTCTTCCTCACGTCTGCAATTGGTGTATTTACCTCAATAGCTTCCACTTCATTGCGTGGCACCATACACTTGCGAATTTTTACATTCACCAGGTACAGGGCATTTTCAAACAGCTCTGTGTTCACTTCATTATTATCCGTTTCGTGTCCGTGCAGGCTTTGTTTTACAAATACTTCAAGGTCTACACGATTGAAAACCTGTTGGTCTTCTTTGATGCGTACATTAAACAGATGTTTCAGTATAAACTCAGAGATGGCTACAAATACCTTAGCAATAGGAAATAGTATCCAGTACATCAGCATCATAGGTATACTGAAAATAGCCAATACCTGATCTGCCTTTGCGCGGAATATAGCTTTAGGTAAAAACTCTGCAAAGAACAGAATGATTACAGTTGCTATTAGCGTATCTAATAAGAGTTGAAAGTATTCTGAATTGAACGGAGAAGGCAGTTGACTTAGGATAGGCTCTGTAAGCTGTGTCATCAGCAACCCGTATATAACCAGCAACACATTTACCCCTACCAGACTGGTACCAATGAATTCCGAAGGGTTCTCCATAAACCTTGCCAGTATCTTACCGGAGATGGTGCCTTGTTTTTTGCGGAGCTCTATATTCAGTTTATTGGCAGATATGAATGCTATCTCTGTACCTGCAAAAAAGCCTATCAGTACAATGCAGCCTAAGATGTATAGTATTAAATGGGTGACGTCCATATTTTTCAAAGATAGTAAAGATGCTATAAATAGTTGTTAAGGAACAGATACGCAGTATCAACTATACAATATTTGCCATAAACCATTATCTTGTAATTTGTTAGACAGGATAGAGGCTAAGGGGTAAAATACGCTAATTAAATGCTGAGAACGATTATACTATACTGGCTGATGATGCTGTTGTCCTACACATCATTTGCCCGATATGAATACCTGCTGCATAAACCCTATGCTGAAAGGCACAAAGTGTTAGATTCTGTCTTTTACTACAATTACCCGTTAAGAGACAATCCGAAAGAGTTTCTGAATGCCATTAATACACTTTCCAAAGAAGCTAAAGACGAGGAAGATATTGAACTGGAGTGCGAAGCGACTTTGTTGAATATAGCCTACAATGGTGCAATCAACTACAATGAAAAGGCCGATATAGAAAACATGGCAAAGCTGCTGATAGAACGTGCAGCCAAAAATAACCTTACACAGGTAGAAGTACGTGCCAGACAGTTCCTCGGCAGGTATTATATGGAGAAAAAAGGGAAGTATCTGGAAGCGATAGACCAGTTCCTGTCTTCTTATTACCTGATGCAGCAGTTGACTGTAGAAGATTTCCCTACCAAAAAAGAACACCTGTACCATGTAGCCCATGCCTACTACAACTTTGGCGACTTTGCCAATGCTCAGAAATACATGATGGAAGCAGACAAAACCGACGTACCCGATGGCGAGTCTATGCTGCACAATAAAAACAAAGTATCTACCTACATCAACCTGCAAAACACGCTGGGGCTTATATACAGGAATGATGGCAAATACGACTCTGCACTGTATTACTTCAATAAAGTACACAAGCTGGCAACCTCGCTCAACGACTCTGTATGGATGGGTATCATAACAGGTAATATTGGCATTACACACTACCTGCAAAAGCAATATGATATTGCGATACCTATGTTAAAAGAAGACATCAGGCTTAGCCTGAAATCGGGGGAAACAGATAACGGGGTGAATTCGCTGATAAAACTAACCGATATATACCTGAAACGTAAGGACTGGACGACTGTAAAAACACTCATGGATAGCGCCCGCCGAATGGTAAACTATACACACGAGCCACAGCAGCATATGCAGCACCTGTCTTACATTATGGCGCAATACTACAATGCTACGGGCAACCCTGCGCTTGCATACAGGTACATGGATTCTGCCAGAATTGCCAAAGATGTAATGGATATGCGCAAAAACACAAAAGCGCTTGCTATACAGGAACAGAAACTGCAATTGCAACAGTATAGGGCAGAGCTTCAAAAAGCTGATGACGAAAAGCGCCTGCAACTACTGAAACGAAATGCATTGCTCGTTATCATTATACTAGCATCATCCTTGATAATTGTATTCATAAACGGGCAAAAAAGAGTATACCGACAGAAAACACAACTTGCCGAAACCGAAAAACTACATGCTCAGCAGGAACTGGAAAATGCCGCAAAACAGCTGGCAGACTTTACAAGCAGTATACACGAGAAAAATGAACTGATTGAAAAAATAAGTGCCGATATAGAGCAGTATCAAAACCATACTGCAAGCACGGTAGTGGTGCCTAACACAGAGGTGCTGTCTCAATTACAAAACTCAATATTGCTGACAGAAGACCAGTGGGAACAGTTTAAATTCAACTTTGATAAAGTACATATTGGTTACCTGAACAGGTTGAAAGACAAACTGCCCGACCTGACGCCTGCCGAAACCCGCTTTATGGTATTGGCAAAGCTAAAGCTATCTAACAAAGAGATGGCAGGTATGCTGGGTGTAAGTATGCAGGGTGTACGCAACTACAAATACAGGCTCAGGAAAAAGCTAAATCTGCCTGAAGATGGCGACATAGACAGCCTTGTAGATATTATCTAAACCAGAAAGCTATTTACCGTAGCTACCAATTCATCTGTAGCAGCTTCAAGGTCGTCGTTAACAATTATCTTATTGAATTGCGGAGCAAACGTCAGCTCGTATTCAGCCTTAGCAATACGTTCTTCCAATGTTTCAGGGGTTTCCGTACCACGTTTTATTAGCCTTTTTCGCAACTCTTCTATAGACGGTGCTTTGATGAATATACTGATAGAGTTGTCAGGGTATTTCTCTTGTATGGCTATGGCACCCATCACATCAATATCTACCAATGGTGCGTTTCCTTCGTTCCAGATGCGTTGCACTTCGGTTTTCAGTGTACCGTAATATTTGCCTGTGTACACCATTTCCCATTCTACAAATGCATCTTGCTCTATCAGTTGTTTAAATTCCTGTTCTGTGTAGAAGTGATAATCTTTACCATGTACTTCTCCGGGGCGCGGGCTGCGCGTACATGCCGATATAGAGAATGCCAGCTGCGGACATCTTTCCAGCAAACGCTTTACCAATGTAGTTTTTCCCGAACCTGATGGGGCAGTAATGATAACTATTTTACCCTGTTTCAAAAACAAAAAATTAGGCTGCAAATATATAAAAGAAAAACGGGCGCAGTAGCCTGCACCCGTTTGTACTTTATATGTTCTGTCTGAATTAGCAGTATTGTTCGAAAGCCTGCAGCAAGTTTTGCGCTATCATTTGCGCAGGGCGGCCTTCAATCATGTGGCGTTCTATCATGTGTACCACCTGTCCGTCTTTCAGCAATGCGATGCATGGAGAAGATGGAGGGTAAGGCAGCAGATAGTTGCGTGCCTGTTTTACAGCGTCAACATCATAACCTGCAAAGGTTGTCAGTATCTGGTCTGGTTTTTTTGTAGCGTTGTTTACAGCCATTATAACACCCGGACGTGCAGTACCGGCAGAGCAACCGCAAACAGAGTTGATGAATAACAAGGCCGTACCGCTTTGTTTCAGCGCAGTATCAGCATCTGCAGGAGTCAGCAATTCTTTAAAACCCTGGTTTGTCACTTCGGCCTTCATCGGGGCCACTATTTCTGTAGGATACATTTATTATTTAATATTTACAGGCAAAATTACGACTTATCTGTGTGATGGACTACAATTGCACATAACGAATATTAATAGGCGTATTGCATGTTCACTGTTCTGTTCATGTTCATGAACATGAACGCTATTCTTTTTAAAAACACGTTTTTACAACCTCTGTATGATTATAACTTATTTACAAATTATTACAAAACAATAAATTAAATATGTTGGTTTTAAGAGCATAGTGGAATAGGTGGTAGTAGTATTTACAATGGTGATATAACACTTGCTCTATACTGCATGTCAAACGATTAAGCTAATTGATAGTACCCATATCTAATCCTGCTTTTGCTGAAAAAGAGATTGTAATGATATAGAATCTTACATGTTAATGGTACTACTATGCAAATGTGCAGTTTAAAGGCGTTAACCGTTCATGAACGTTCATGAACAGTATAAAAGAAACCGCCAAGACAAAATGTGCATTTTAAAAACACAGGGCGTTCATGTTCATGAACATGAACAGAACAATAAAAGAATACTGCTCTGTGCTCGGAAATACGAGCGGCCTCTTTCTACAAATCTCCATAACTTATTGATAATCAATAAACACAAAAAAGCCCGTTATTCCGGATATAGAACAACGGACTATTAAGTATATAAGAATCAATTAATCTCTGCGGGTAACCCTGTAGTTGAATTCACCACCAGCGAATTCTTTTGTATCACTGCTGTTGTAATTGTACATGGTAGATGAACAGTTGCCTGATATTGCATAGATGGTAACAGGTGCACCAAGCAATGTATCTTTTCTTACAGTAGTAATCTTATCAATCTTCACATACCCTTTTGTACCAAACGTACGAACAGAATACCAGTTAATATCTGTATCATTTTTAGTAAAGCTGATTTCTGCATTGACATTCGTATCTGCACAACTGATTGTTTTACCAACAAGCGCCATCAACTCGGCCTCCGTTACTTTATGACCATTAGGCCAGCTTAGCCTGATGCCCGCTGCAGGATATGCAAAACTGGTATTACCTACCTGATAGCCACCTACCTGGTTCTCGTTGAAATACATGTACTGTTCGTTATCTGTATTCAGATTGTACTTCACACCATCGAAGGTAAAATTGAAATAGTAGGGAAATGGAGCAGGTGTATTTGTATTGTTATTGGTAGTTGTTGTTTTGTCTTTTGAACATGAGCCCAATAATGCTGCCAGCAAAAGTAGGTTTGTAAGTTTTTTCATATAGTGGATTGAGCATACAAGATATATGCTGTAATACGAAAATGCAAAAATAAAATGCTCGGTGCTCGGAAATCCGAGCACCGAGCATTTTGTATAAAATCTGTAATATATTACTTCATTTTACTCATCACCACATCCCATACTTCTTTCTCTTTGGCATCTGCAACGGTATTCATTTCCTCTGCTTTTGCTACCAGTGGCTTCACTTCAGGGTGTTCTTTCAGGTCTTGCGCGTTGATGATAACATTCAGGTAAGCACCTTTTACCGCAGCACGTGCACACAGTGCTCCAACGCCCGCATCACTTACACTATTAGGGTTACCTATCTCTGCCATGCTTTTAGCGAGGTTGAAAGACTCAAACGCCAGCTCCATAGTGCGATAAGGCACTTTTATAGCATTGATGGTTGCAGTATCAATAGCCGCTTTGCGAGCAGCTTTTTCGCCGTCCGTTCCTTTTGGCAGGCCAAATGCAGCCATTATCTGGTTGAAGGCATTGGTATCTTCATCTACAAGGTTCAGCATATCTGTCATCAGTTGCTGGCCTTTCTCTGCATAGTTGCTGAACTCTTCCCAACGTGCATCCCAGCCTTTTTTATGAGAAGACAGATTGGCAACCATGGTACCCAGTGCTGCACCCAATGCGCCACAATAAGCAGCTATAGAACCACCACCCGGTGCAGGGCTTTCGCTGGCTGTTTCTTCTGCAAACTTCGTCAGCGTCATACCTATCAGCTTCTTGCTGCTCAGGTCTCGCAGGCGGTATTCTATTATTTTCTTCTCCGGGTCGAACGGTGCCAGTTCATCCAGCCCCAGTGATTTAACTGCAATCTTTATCAACTCGCTTTCACTAACACCTACACTGCGCTGTTGTTTGCGCAGGAAGAATTTACCAGCTTCCAGTATAGCCTGCAATGGCACAAGACCTACCAGTTCGCTACCCGTTACACGCAAGCCACGCGCCTGTGCACGTTCGCACGCAGTATCAAATACCACATGCAGCGGGGTAGTGTTCATATTCGTCAGGTTGATAGATATCTGCGCAACACCATATTCTTCAATAAACCAACCAATCGCTTTTACATTCTTCAGCAAACCGGGTACCCATACAGCTTCACCGTTTGCATCTTTTACTACTTTACCTTTCTCGTCTGTCTTCTGGCGGCCTTTTTCACGAATATCAAACGCTACCGCATTTGCCCTGCGGGTAGATGTTGTATTGAGGTTTACATTGTATGCAATCAGGAAATCGCGCGCACCTATTACAGTAGCACCGCTTTTTTCATTAAATACTGCCTGTCCGTAATCCGGTTTCCATTCAGGTTTGGTAATCTTTGCAGCAAAGCCTTCGTATTCGCCGCTGCGTATATCTGCCAGGTTGCGGCGATAGTCTGCACTTGCAGCATATTCATACAGATAGGTTGGTATGTTCAGTTCTTCACCCACACGCTTTGCAAGCATTTTGGCAAACTCAACTGTTTCTTCCATCGTTATACCACTGATAGGTATCAACGGACAAACGTCTGTAGCGCCCATACGCGGGTGTTCGCCAGTATGGTTGCGCATATCTATTACTTCTCCTGCTTTCTTTATAGCCTGAAATGCCGCTTCTATCACTGCATGCGGATTACCCACCAATGTTACTACGGTACGGTTAGTAGCCTTACCCGGGTCAACATCCAGCAGGCTCACGCCTTCCACTTTCTCTATCTCGTCCGTTATTTGTTTGATAATACTCATATCGCGGCCCTCGCTAAAGTTGGGTACGCACTCTATAATTGCATTTTTGAAGTCTTTCATTATTGGTAGTTGAGAGCGCAAAAATAGCTAAATGCACCAAGTAAAGAAGAAAGAAATCTCGTATGCCTTTCTTGGGGATTATTCAAAAACGGCCCTTTCTTTAACCACCGAATAACAAATCATATAGAAGTATTATAATACTTTTACAGTCCTCTATATGTATACATTGAAGCGCATATTATCGATGATAGCCATTGGCTTGTGTGCTGCACATGCCGATGCTCAATACACACCCGCCATACGTTCTGTAAGGCCGGGTGTTACCATTGGCCCCAATACGGTGGGCAAGGGTGTACTGCAGTTTCATCTGGCAGGCTACAAAGCTTGGGATGGCCGCAGGGACGATACTTCTGTTTATTATAACAATGCTACCTATGCCAATGCACTGATATGCTATGGCATTACCAACAAGCTGGAACTGAACCTGCTTGCCGAAACACGCAACGATAAAATAGATATCAATAACATAAAAATGCCTGCATCAGGTGTAAGTCTTACTGCAATAGGGGTGAGGTATACCATTACCGAAGGCGATGCGCATACACCGTCCGTAGGTTTGCAAGGGTTGCTGAAGCTGAAAGGACAGGCAGCTGATTATCAGCCACGTAATATGGCTACACGTGCTTTGCTGTTGTTGGGCTACGAACCTACATATATTGTATCAATGTCTGCCAATCTGGGTTTGGACTATAGTGGTAATAATACAGGCGCTACAGGTTTATACTCGTTCAAAACCAACGTGAGGCTTTCTCCGCAACTGGGTAGTTATATCGAAACATTCGGCAATTACCGCAACAGGTATTTGTATAATAATATAGGTGTTGGCTTGTATTACTTCATTACCAACGATTGGCAAGTAGATGTGAGCACAGGCTTCGGCATCCGCAAAGACCAGTACAACAGTTTTGTAAGTTTGGGACTTGCTTTCCGTATACCAACATTGGGTATACCACAGCAAATGCAGCAAGCAGACTACTACGAATAGTCTTTACAGTTCTGCCGCATTAAAAGTATCTCCCTGCTCTACATCGCCTGTTTCATATCCTTTTTTGAACCAACGCATACGCTGCGCAGATGTACCATGTGTAAAGGCATCGGGTACTACACGGCCTGTAGCTTGTTTTTGCAGGCGGTCATCGCCAATGGCATTGGCTGCGTTCAGTGCTTCTTCAATATCGCCCGGTTCAATAATGCCTTTTGTTTGTGTATAATGCGCCCAAACACCTGCCAGAAAATCAGCTTGCAGCTCCAGCTTTACAGATAGCTTGTTAAACTCAGCTTCGCTAAGCCTGCTGCGCATTGCATGCACCTTATCGCTGATGCCAAGCAAGTGTTGTATATGATGGCCAACCTCGTGTGCTATTACATAAGCCATTGTAAAATCGCCGGGAGCATTCAATTTGTTATGCAAATCGTCATAGAACGAAAGGTCTATATAAACCATATTATCTGCAGGGCAGTAGAACGGCCCCATGCTGCTACTTGCTCCACCGCAACCCGATTGTGTTTCTCCTGAAAAGATGCGCAGTTTAGGCTCTTCGTAATTTTTACCAAATTGTTGCGGGAACTGTTTATTCCATACATCCTCTGTTTCAGCAAGTATGGTAGCAATAAACTCACGGCCCTCCTTTTCCTGTGCCGATTCCTGATATGGCTCATTTGATGTTTGCTGCTGCTGAACATTACCTGCCTGTTGCAATACCTGCGACGGGTCTCCACCCATAAAGTAAATGATAACCGCAATAACCAACGTACCGATACCACCACCAATCACTTTACCACCCATACCACCGCCACCACGTACGTCTTCAACATTATCGCTTTGCCTGCGTCCCTTCCAGAGCATAGTATATATAGTTTGGGTTAAAAATACCCGTTTATTACGGAATGTAAAACAGCGGAGGTGTTAAGAACCTATTTTCTTCTACAATAGTGCAACTGTACTAATCCGCTAGGGTAAGATGTGCTTTTCAGCAGTTCCAGATTGATGCAAGGTTTATCACCTGCTACAAACAACGGGATACCATCGCCAAGCAGGGTAGGGATAACAGAAATAATATACTCGTCTATCAGGTTTTCTTTCATAAAAGAATGTATCACCTGTCCGCCACCATCCAGATGAATGTCTTTGCCTTCTTTACTACGCAAATCCCTCAACAAGTCAGCAACATTACCATTGTAGAAATGCAGGTTGTTTTCAGATGCTTTGGGGGCACTTGTTATCACATAGGTCTGCCTGTCATCGTGCGGAAAGGGCATACCGAATGTCAGCACTTTTTCATACGTCTTACGTCCGAGAATGAAGATATCTGTCTGCTTTACAACATCACTATATCCGTAGTCTTGCCCTTCGGTAGCTACCATATCCAACCAGCCGAGGCCGCCATCTTTATCGGCAATAAAACCATCCAGACTACAGGCAATGAAAAGAATCAATTTTCTATGGTGCATAAAAAAAGCCCCCCTTGTTTTAAGAGGGGAGCAAATATATTGAGATATACCTTACGCAACAGACGGGGTTTGTTTCTTTCTTGTAAAAAGTATCAAAGATGCGATGATACTAATGATTACGCCTACAAATAGTGGTTCCATGAATGTCATCCCGAAACGATAGAATGCATTGTTTTTATACAAAGTCATATTAGCAGTAATCTCTTCTACTTGTTGTGCTTTTTCAGCAGCGGATAGTTTTGTTGATGCATTGATACTTTTTACCATCACATCTGCATACTTATCTCCAAAATCGGGAGCAAAGTTGCTGTATATGACCATCCATGCACATGCATACATAAAACAACCTATCAATGTGATAAGCGAACCTATTATAAGACCTTGCTTGATGCTAACCGTTCCGTTGTTTTTCTTAAAACTGGCTATGGCAAAATATATCATACTGAAGCCTAATATCATGGATGAGAATCCATATATCATGCCTTTCTCCATATAATCATTGCCGTCTTTCAGCATCGGAATGAATAAGGCCAACACGCCACCAAGAATAATACCCGAAATGATACCGTAAGTAAGAACAACTTTTTTCATAATACTTGTTTTTAGATTTTGATACGAATTAAGCCCTGTAGCCTCATTACATCGTCATACTTTAGGGTGATTTTGGTATTTACAGCCTGCTTTTCATGCTTTTGCAGGGTAATATCAGGGTACAAGGCTTAGCTCTCTGGCTTTCTGGATAGCCTGTGCTCTTCGTTTTGCATCCAACTTCAATAACAAATTAGATACATGTGTTTTTACTGTATTAATAGATACAAAAGTCTTATCGGCAATTTCCTGATTGCTGAGCCCTTGTGCTATTAATAATAGTATCTCATGCTCTCTTTTGCTGATATTCAGTTTTTCTAATACTTGTTCATTTACGGTAAATGGTGTAGATTGATTTACAGCGACAGGGATCAGCTTTTCCACGATTACTTCTTTTGGGCTTGTCAGTTTTCTACCCATAACTACGCCCAATACCACAAATATTAATGCTACAATACCCGCATACAATTCTGCCGAATGACCTACGATGATAAAACGATATTGTGCTACCTGCAGCACTACCATTAGTAATGCAAGTGTAACACCAAAGATTAACAATCGTTTATTTATCATACTGCCAAAATACTACTTTTCTGATTTAGCTAATTGTTAATCCCATTGCTATATTCTTTAATATTCAATACTATTGTATAATACAACTTTATAAAATGAAGAAAGCCTGCTTATCTATATGTTCAATACTGTTGGCAACTGCCGCAGGCGCTCAGATACAAATCACAGCAACAGATATGCCCGTTTCGGGCGATACGCTGCGAAGTAGTGCTACAGCTGCCACCTCTTCAGGTATTACACTCAGCAATACAGGTACTAACTATGCGTGGGACTATAGCAGCCTTGTACCCGTATCACAGACTGTAGCCAATTATCAGCTTGCTGCTACTGTCAATATCGCTTTTGCGGTTGTGATATCGCCAACAGCCTATGGTTATAAAGTTGCAGACAGCTTTCCTACACCAGCAGGATTGCCTATCAGCCTGCCGGTATCTATTAAAAACATGTACACTTTTTACAACAAAAAATCATCTCCTTCGCGCTTCGTGGCCGAAGGCTTTGGCGCTACTATCAGTGGCATACCTACACCTGCAGCTTATCAGGACGAAGATGAAGTATACCTGTTCCCGCTAGACTACGGTGTAACAAACGACAGTACTACATTCGATTTGAAATTCAGCCTTGCAAGCCTCGGTTCTATCACGCAAAAAGGGTATCGCAAAACCACAGTAGATGGTTGGGGTACTATTAAAACACCTTTCTTTACTACAGCGGTGAATTGTATTCGTGTACGTTCTGAAATTCGTGAAATAGATAGTGTAACTATAAGCCCGTTACCTGCCATAGCAGTACCGAGAAATACAGTAGAGTATAAATGGTTGGCAGCAGGTGAGCATTATCCTGTATTATGGGTAACGGCAAACATCACAGGTAGTACTGAAACTATAACAAGTGTACGCTACCGCGATCAGTATCGTCCGGGTTTGCTGAATGTAGCACTAACACCTGCACTGCAAACTTTCAAAGCATATCCAAATCCTGCAAATGGTATGGTTAATATAGATGTACCTGCAATATGGCAAAACTATACGGTTGCTATTTACGACATGCAAGGAAGGGTTGTTGCCAACTACAACAATACATCAAAACTGGATGTTTCGAACCTAGCAAAAGGGAATTATCTGGCAGTATTGCAACACGAAAATGAACGTGCTGCTGCAGCCATTATCAAAGACTAAAGCTTGCGGATAAAGCCATTGGCTTCTATCAATATTATCTTCTCATCAGCCATACTTCTTATGGCTGATATTATTTTATCCCTGCTGTACTGGGGTATTGAAGTGATGATTGCAGTGCTATGTTTAGGTTCACTTAACAAGCTTAATACATCATCTACTATCGACTGATTATCAGATGCTTTTGATTGATTATTTAAACATACATCACAATGTCCACAAACATGTTTCAGATCTTCATCAAAGTAAGCCAACATAATTTTTGAGCGGCAAATACTATCATTTTCCAGATAGTTTATCATAGCAAGCGTACGTTCTTCGTGCCGTTTCTTGAGCTTGTTAATTCTGTTTGTATCTATGATAAGTTGCTTACTATCTACCCTGTAATGATGGAAGAACATCTGCGGGCCGTCTTTCTGTTTGGCATACTCTATGATACCCATTGCATCCAGACGATTAAGTAGTTTTTCTGCGTCATCCATCTTGCATTTCATTTGCCTTGCTATGGCAAACAACCTGATTGCAGTAGGGTACTGAAACAAGCTACCATACAACCGCAGCAGTGTAGTAATGGTATAGCCAAGTTCTGGATAAGTATTGATTACATCATCCAGTTCAGCACGGCTTACATTTATAAATATAGTAGGCGGACTAAACACTGCATCCGTTAACGTCCACAAGCCTTCCTGTTCCAGCAGCTTCAATGCACTGGAAGCTACCGATGCATCCAGTTTAAATTTCTCACAAAAGTCCTTCAGCTCAAAATCGTAGTACATATAAGGTTCTGTACCTATAGCTATTTGCAAGTACTCCGCTACAGATTGGTACACATGCCGCAGGTATTCTGCAGGTGGGAAGAGTATATCTGTGCTGCGCTGCAATCTATTAATGTCTGTATTATTATATAGGATAACTGATTTTGACGCTTGCCCGTTTCTGCCTGCACGTCCCGCTTCCTGATAGTATGCTTCCAGATGTTCGGGAGCGTCATAATTCACTACCAGCTCTACATCGGGTTTATCTATCCCCATGCCAAATGCAGTGGTAGCTACAATGGTCGGCACTGCATTTCGCATCCAAGCCTCCTGTGCGGCATTGCGTTTATCTTTTGCCATACCTGCATGATAGGCTACTGCCGGCAACTGTTCCTGTGCAAGATACTTTACCAGCACTTCGGTCTGTCTTCGGCTGCGACAGTATATTATATTCGATGACCTGCTGTTTTGCAACAAGTGCAACAATGCAGGGTTCTTGTTTTCACTGTAGCTTACGATGTATTCTATATTCTTCCGTTCAAAGCTTTGGGTATAGAGTAGTGGTTGCCTTAGCTTCAGTTGTAGTGCAATATCGTTTTGTACAGATGTAGTGGCCGTAGCTGTCAATGCCAATATTGGTGTATCTTTAAAGACATCTCTTAGCGATGCTATTTTCAGATAGTCGGGACGGAAGTCGTGCCCCCATTGCGATACACAGTGTGCTTCATCAACCGCTATAAAGCTGATATCAAGCTCGGGCAGGAACTCATTAAACTGGTCAGACTGTAATCTTTCAGGAGAAACATATAATAGTTTATATGCCCCGTGCATAGCATTCTGCAGCAAATGCTTCACAGCATTGTAAGAAATACCCGCGTGTATACATGCAGCCCCTATACCAATTCCTTTCAGCCTTGCTACCTGGTCTTGCATTAATGCTACAAGCGGAGAAACTACCAGACACATACCATCCATCGCAATAGCAGGTACCTGATAACAGAGCGACTTACCACCACCCGTAGGCATCAGTGCAAGGATATCCTTTCCCTCCAGTACATCATTGATTATAGATTCCTGATTTCCCCGAAAAGCATCATACCCCCAATACTGCTTTAATATGTCTTTTGCAGTTGCCAAGCTTATATATCGCCGTAGGTTTTATCTACAAACACAGGTTTCAGGCCATCTACCCACAGTTGCTTTTTGGCATCAGGGTGTTTTTCCATTTCTGCAATAGAGATAGATGGCACCCAGATAGCTCCGTCAAACTTGTTAGGGTAATACAGGCTGAACATAGCCGACACACCCAATTGCTGCGGAAACACCCCAAAGAGCAATACAGCCTTAGGATTCAATTTATCCCTGAATTGGTGCCATGCTATGGGTTGCTGCAGCTGATGTATGTAATGGTCTGCCTGATCCAGCTTACATGCCTGCAGTATCTTTTGCAATTGTGCTTCTTCGGCACTGCCTGCTGCATAGGGTTGTGTTACCACCAATGCCCTCACTGCAGATGCAGGAAGCCCGTCGGGCAGGGTAGCCCAATACGCATCTATATTTGTGTTAACTATATCAGACTGAATTATATCGGGTATCGCTGGCATAACAAGTGATTAACAGGCCTCAGGCTTCTATGCGCTTCGGCTTTACAGTTATTTTTCGTTTCTTTGCACGAAATTAAACGTTTATATGGTTTCCGCTATGTATATAAAGGTGAGAAAAGTAGAAAAAAGCCGGATTCAGGAGTTGGATTTAAATAACATCCAGTTTGGTAAGCTTTACGCAGACCACATGCTGGTTGCCCACTATGAAAACGGCGAGTGGAAACAACCGGAAATCGTTCCTTTCGATAGTCTGAGCCTTAGCCCTGCTACTACGTTTATGCACTATGGTCAGGCCATCTTCGAAGGTGTAAAAGCTTACAAAAACCAGGAAGGTGAACCCGTAATCTTCCGTCCGTATGACAACTGGAAACGTATGAACCGCTCTGCGGAACGTATGGGCATGCCGGCTGTACCGGAAGAAATCTTTGTAGATGGTATGCGCTCACTGGTAAGCCTCGATAAAGATTGGATACCTACAGAAGAAGGTACATCACTGTACCTGCGTCCGTTCATGATAGCAACAGACGAGTTCATTGGTGTAAAACCTGCTGAGAAATTTACATTCCTAATAATAACAAGCCCTGCGGGTCCTTACTACGCTAAGCCTGTATCTATATATGTACAGGACGAGTATGTACGTGCATTCCCGGGTGGTATTGGTTTCACAAAAGCGGCAGGCAACTACGGTGCAAGTATGTACCCAACTGCACAAATCCGCAAAATGGGCTACGACCAGATACTGTGGACAGATGGTTTTGAACATAAATATGTACAGGAAATTGGTACAATGAATGTGTTCTTCGTTATCGGAGATAAGGTTATCACGCCCGAACTGAGTGAAACAATCCTGGCAGGTGTTACCCGCGACAGTGTTATTACACTGCTGCGCGAAAAAGGTGTAACGGTTGAAGAACGTCCGCTAAGTATTGACGAAATAGCTGAAGCATACAAAAACCATCAACTGAAAGAAGCTTTTGGTACAGGTACTGCCGCTTCTATCTCTCACATTGCAGAACTTACTTATCACGATATGCACATGGTGCTGCCGCAGGAAGACTGGGGTATATCTGAATGGGTAAAACAGGAAATGAACAACATACGCTATGGTAAAATAGCAGATACACACGACTGGATTGTGAAGGCATAATCCCTCTCACTCACAAATATTCAAAAAAGCCTTGTACACTACGTATAAGGCTTTTTTAGTCTTTAATTCGTCCGCATAATTTGTTAATATTACGTTTCAAATTTTCAATATGAAATTATTGACGAGAGGTGTTCCTGTGCTTCTCTTATCTTGTATGGCAGTTGGCGCAAATGCGCAAAACATATCTGAAGACGAAGGGATACTTTCCAAAAAAGAATATGCGCGTTACCTGGGGTTTGGCGTAGGTACTACTTATCAGAGTTTTTATGATGAAGTACTGTCTTCAAAACGCTACGATAAAATAGGGGTAGCAGCCTGTATATCTAATACTAAAATCAACGATGTAAAATATACAGAACTTATGTTTCAGGGCTCAATGCTCAATATGGAACGTAAGAGCGATGAACTGGTAAACCAGAAGATAAAATACTACAAGGCCTTTATGGACTACAGGCATATGTACAAACTCGCCGTGCTGGATGAGAATATATATGATGTGAGGGCAGGGGCTTTGTTCTCTACATTGTTCGGGCATCGTTATGCACCTGAATTGGCTAATACAGGTAATGTGTATGAATATGCCATAAGTGTGGGCCTGACGGGTAAGGTGGCGCGCGAGCAAACTTTCTCTGGCAGGAGAGGACATCTCATCTGGGATTTGAGTATCCCGTTTTTTACCAATACGTCCCGTCCATCATACATGAATGTGAGCGAGGGTGTAGGACCAACAAATAAGGCACTTACACAGATGTTTGCTAATAATACCATAACAGCATTTGGTAAATACATGCGCATCAATAGCAGGCTGCATATCCTGTACCCGCTAAAAAATGGTAATAAGCTGAAGTTTACCTATCAATGGGATTACTACACTATGAAAGGTGGTAGCGGAGAAAAAGTATATACAGCCGAGCATACTTTCATGCTCAATTACCAATTTAACTACTAGTGAATCATTTTATGAAAAAGCATATATATTTATTCCTTTTAATAGCATTGGCTTTTGCATCTTGCGAAAGGCTGATGATGCCAAAGCCTAAAAAGTATAGTGCCACGCAGTTGTTTGAAGAAGTGTGGTCTAAAATGAACACCGGCTATGCCTACTTTGAAAATAAAGGTATAGACTGGGATTCTATCCACAACGAATACATGTTTAAAATTGCAGATACATTCAATACCCAACAGGTATACGATACACTATCACAAATGCTGAACATTTTGCAGGATGATGACATTTCATTAAATGCTGGCTTTGCACAGTCATATTACAAAAAGCCAACTTTTTACAAAGAGGACTTTAATAAGCAGCTTTTGGAGAAAACATACTGGCTTGGGGCAGAGAAAACCGGCCCGCTACTGTACAAAGTGATAGACTCTTGTGGCTATATTTATTACGGCGATTTTAATCAAGATGTGACTGATGCTCAGATAAATGTAGTGATTGACAGGCTTAAAGGTTTAGGTATGAAGAAGGGATTGATACTAGACGTCAGAAACAATCCGGGGGGTAAATACGACAACATGTTTACACTCTTCAAGCACATGGGCTACGATACTGCAGGCTACGATTACAGTGTTTACCTCTACCAATCGGCCTACAAAAAAGGACCTGCCAGAGATGAGTTTACAGACTATGTAGGCACATTTATGGATAAAAACAATGAGAAAAAGTTTGCCAAAAAGATAAGGGTACTTACCAACAGAGGCATGTTGGGTGTAGGCAATCTGTTTGCAACAGGCAGCCAGGGCTTTTTCAATGTTCGCACAATGGGCGATACTACAGGTGGTGGTAATTGCGGGCTTACTACTTCTTATGAGCTGTCAAATAGCTGGATTCTTACATTCCCATCTACCAAAGTACGCACCGCAGGTGGCTTCTTTATGAATGATGGTGTGGCACCTGATAGTACAATACACACAACAGCAACAGATGAGGCTGCAGGTAAAGACACAATTATTGAAGCGGCTATCGACAATCTTTGGGGCAGATAAACTGCCTTAACCGACTAATACACTTCATTTACCGATATCATATAAGCAGGCTCAAAAGGCCTGCTTATTTTTGCGAGTATATAATAGTATATAATAAGGAAACATTTTATGGCGAGACACGACAGAAACATGGCAGATGTTCCGAAGGCAAAGCTGAATAAAGAATCACTGAAAGAAGGTTTATTAATTTTTTCATATATAAAGCCCTATATGGGCAAGTTCATTGGCGGGCTGATAGTAATAGCATTATCCAGTGCTACAACCATGGCTTTCCCTTACTTCCTGAAGAAACTGATTGATAGTGCCAATGCCAAAGGACCGGTTGAGTTCTTCGCTTCACCAACAGGTATAGCCATCAGCATGATTGGTTTGTTAACTGTACAAATGGTTATATCCTTCCTCAGAGTATATTTTTTCACATCTGTTGGTGAAAATGCATTGGCAGATCTGCGTAAGGATATATATAAACGTCTGATTACAATGCCGATGAACTTCTTTGCTCAGCGTCGTGTAGGCGAATTATCGAGCCGTATCAGTGCAGACGTATCGCAAATACAAGAAGCTGTAACCATGATGCTGGCCGAATTACTGAGGGGAATATTGACACTTTTAGTAGGTCTCGGACTTATATTTTACATATCTACAAAGCTGGCTTTCATTATGTTATCAGTGATACCTGTAATAATAGTTATAGCATTGATATTCAGCAAGCGCATCCGTAAGATGGCACGTACTACACAAGATCAGCTGGCAGATTCGGGAACCATAGTACAGGAAACATTGCAGGGTATTAGTAATGTAAAAGCCTTTGCAAACGAAGAATATGAAATAAGCCGCTACACAGGCAGTATTAATAATGTGGTAAAATCAGCCATCAAAAACGGACAGTTCAGGGGATATTTTATATCATTCATGCTGTTCAGTGTATTCGGTGCTATTGTATTAGTAGTATGGTTTGGTGCCAATATGATGCAGGCGGGCACGTTGTCCTTTGGAGACCTGACGGCTTTTGTTGTCTATACCGCATTTGTAGGTGGTACCATGGCTGGCTTTGCCGATTTGTATAGCCAGCTGCAAAAAACACTGGGAGCTACACAACGTGTACGCGAAATATTGAAAGAAGTACCGGAAGAAGTAGCCATTGCAAACGAGCCAATTGAGGAAAAATACAGGCTTTCCGGCAAGGTTTCGCTGCAAAATATTGCATTTACCTACCCAAGTCGCCCAGAAATTCAGGTGTTGAAAGGGGTAACAATAGATGCAGAAGCCGGGCAGCAAATAGCTATTGTTGGGCCAAGTGGTGCAGGTAAGAGTACTTTATCAGCACTTTTGCTCCGATTTTACGAGCCGGAAGCGGGTAAATTATTGTTCGATGGGCTGAAAGCTCAGGATATTCCACTTACCCAATTACGCAATCAGATGGCGCTGGTACCACAGGATGTATTACTGTTTGGGGGTACCATATTCGAAAATATAGCCTATGGTAAACCAGGGGCTACATTGGCAGAGGTGCAGGAAGCAGCCCGTAAGGCAAATGCACACGATTTCATTACCAGCTTCCCGGAACAGTACGAAACCGTTGTAGGCGAGCGCGGCATCAAACTATCGGGCGGACAAAGGCAACGTATTGCCATAGCAAGGGCTATTTTGAAAGACCCGGCAATTCTGATACTGGATGAAGCTACCAGCTCACTGGATTCTGAATCTGAAGCTTTGGTACAGGATGCGCTGAACAACCTGATGAAAGGAAGGACATCATTTGTTATTGCTCACAGGCTGAGTACTGTCCGTAATGCAGATAAGATTATTGTCTTGGAAAATGGTAAGGTCAAAGAATCGGGTACTCACAGAGAACTATTGTCTTTACAGGACGGCTTGTATAAGAGCCTAAGCCTCTTGCAATATGACAGTACTCCTGTATAGTCGTAACTTCATACACTAAGGGGATAGCAATATCCCTTTTCTTGCAATTCTTTTACTTAACATAATATAAATTATGAAACAAATGCCAATATTTATGCTTGAAGATAGTAACAGTTAAACTAGAACGCAGCCTCATTGCGCCTTATAAACAGCTCTGTATACTTATTGCAAAGACTACGGATATCAGTCTTCATATTATCAGCATTCGCTCGGGCGCCAGACACGAACTGCTGTGCATGTTCTTCTAGTTGATGCATCAATGCATCCAGGTGTGCTTTGTAGGCCTCATCATTATGCAGGGCTGCACAATGGTCGTCTACCAATCTTTTGGCAATGTTGCGGAAACGCTCCAACTGATTTTGATAGTTTTTCATAATGGATAAACTTGACAGTTAACCTATAGCATAACATGTTAATGTATACTTCACAAAACCTTATTCAACCTTCTGTCTTGGAAAATAGCCTCAGAATCTTAACCCCAATTTAGTGTACTTCAACTGTACCAATCGCCTGCATTGTGATGTATGTAAATATAAGATAAATTAAAAATAAAAACAAAGTTTTTGAATACCATTTTTTATTGCAGGGTTAAAAATTAATTAGATTTGTAAGCACATTTTAGCCACTACTATGCAATCTTTCAGGCAACTGATTTTAACGCTTACATTTATATATATAGGTATTTTTAACCTGCAAGCTGCAGACAACGATTCGTTGTTAGCAGAGATCTCAAAAGCCAAGAATAACCCTGCTCTGCAGGCAGAAATATATTGTCGTCTTGGCTACTATTATCTTGGCATAGATGGAGACAGTGCTATCTATTACGGGCGTATAGCACAGCAGCTGGCACAAAAAAACAACCTATATAAAGAGTTATCAAAAGCATACATATGCCTTACATATACACTTGATAATCATGGAAATATAGATGCTGCTTTAATTACTGCTGATAGTGGATTATACTATGCAAATAAGTCAAATACATATACCACTCAGTTTCATGCTGAGCTTATGTTAGGCTCTATATATCGCAGAAAAGCAAATTTCAATCAGGCAGTATTTCATGCCATGAATGCATTAAAAATAGCCGAAGCCAACAAAGATGATATGCTTGCAAGCAATGCATATAATAACTTAGGCATCATACACACTACCCTTCATGAAATAGATAAGGCCGAAGAGTTCCATAATAAAGCTTTGGCACTTCGAAAGAAGATTGGTAATGATGAACTGATATCCCAATCACTCAACAATCTGGGTATATTAAATAGAGAACGCGGAGATTATGACAAGGCACTATCCTACTACAATCAGGCGCTTGCTATTGCCGCATCACGAAAAGACACACAAGACATTGCTTTTCTTTACAACGACATTGGAGCAGCGTATTCTAAAAAAGGCGATGTGATAAATGGTGAGAAGTACCTGAAAGCATCAATAGATATACGAGAACGTATTAAAGAATATAACGAACTGGCATACACCTACAACTATCTTGGTGAGAACTATGAACGCAAAAAAGACCTTAAAAATGCCGAGTTCTACATTAAAATGGCGCTGGAAACTGCAAAAGAGATAGCCAACAATAAACAAACCTACGAAGCCTTGGAAAGCCTTTCAGACTTCTATGCACGCAATAGCATGTATGATTCTGCATATACATATGCACATAAATACCATTTATTCAAAGACTCTTTGCGCAAAGATGAAAGCAGGTTGGTACAAGCAGAGTTGGTTACTAAATACGAAACAGAAAAGAAAGAACAAACTATTAAAAATCAGCAATTACAGATTGATAATCAACGATATATACTTATCGGAACTTTAGGAATAAGCGCTCTACTCCTGCTACTGGCCATTAGTGCATACAGACGCAATAAACTGCAACAGGCTGCCAAACTACAGGCTGCTATCATTCAACAACAAGAGATAGCAACCAAAGGTGTAATAGAAGCAGAAGAAAGAGAACGTAAACGTATTGCAGCAGAGCTGCACGATGGTATAGGCCAACTAATGAGTGCTGCAAAAATGAACTTATCGGCTATACGCTCGGAAATTGGCTTTTCCACGCCTGCAAATGAGCAAAACTATAACAAAGCATTAGACTTGGTAGATGAAAGCTGCAGGGAAATACGCAATGTGTCTCATAATATTATGCCCAATGCATTACTAAAAAGCGGTTTAAATAATGCCATCAGGGCGTTTTTGGATAAGATAGATAGCAGGGTACTTAAAGTAAACCTCCATGTTGAGGGTATAAATGAACGGTTAGACTCTAATGTAGAAACTGTGCTTTATAGGGTTATTCAGGAGTGTGTTAACAATGTCATCAAACATGCAAAGGCCAGCAGGTTAGATATCTCCATTATAAAAGACCATGATGGCATGAGTATAACCATTGAAGATAATGGCGTTGGTTTCAACACGCAGAACATATCTAAGTTTGATGGTATTGGCCTCAAAAACATCCAAAACCGAATACAATACCTAAAAGGAACTGTAGAATGGGACGCAGCTGAAGGTAGAGGTACAATAGTGTCAATCCACCTTAATTAATAAACATAAATAGCTGATTTTAAATATTATATACAATTATAACTAAACAAAATAAACACATACTGTCACCCTGTCAGATGTTACATTTAAAACAGCGGTAACTGCCCATTCTTTATTCTTCTGAAATCATTAATATTCAATTGATTAGGCGTTTCATTTAAACCGTATTTCCTGCAATATAGCTTGAATTGATCACTAACCAGCTCTGCTATACGTCCATCGCCCGTCATACGGTTGCCGAAGCGGCTATCGTTTACCTGTCCCTCATGACAATCGCTTATCAGGTTCCATACTTTTTCGGCCCTATCGGGGAAAGACTTATATAACCAATCTTTGAATATAGGCCCGATAGCTCCGTTCAATCTCACCATAGTATACCCTGCCCATTTTGCCCCTGCCTCGGCAGCAGCTTTTAGTACTGCAGGCATATGGGTATCATTCAGACCTGGTATGATGGGTGCATTCATGATACCAACCGGTATTTTAGCGGCTGCCAGTGTTTCTACAATCTTCAACCTGCTGCGGTAAGATGCCGTACGTGGTTCCAAAACACGGCGCAGGTCTTCATCTAGCGACGTGATGGACGTATACACTTTTACCAGATTGTGTTTGTGCAATTCCTCCAAAAGATCCAAATCTCTCAAAACAAGGGCATTTTTGGTGATAATGCCCACCGGATTGCGATATTCAAGGCATATTTCCAGCAATTTTCGGGTAATTCGCATTTTCCTTTCTATGGGCTGGTAACAGTCTGTATTGCCTGAAAGGGATATGACTGCAGGTTCCCAGTTCTTGTTATCAAACAGCTTTTTGAGCAATGCAGGTGCATTTCGCTTTACTACGATACGGCTTTCAAAATCTACCCCTGCACTATACCCCCAGTACTCGTGGCTGTTGCGGGCATAGCAATAGATGCACCCATGCTCGCAGCCCTGGTAGGGATTTGCACTGAACAGCATACCCACATCCGGACTGGTTACTTTATTTACCAGCGTCTTGCTGTCGTCATATATATATTCAGTTTTTCGCTCTTCGTGTTCCCATTCGTCTATAGCCTCCGGATGTTCCAGTACATATTCCCCTTTCAGAAATTTGTTTTTCGGGTTGTATTGTGCACCCCTTCCTTTGGTAAACTGGTCTGTTGCATGTTGTGTTATCATAACCTATCCCCTGTTTTATATGTACATTTTTTCATTTTGTTTCACTTTGTTGCCGAATTCATGATGTTTTTTTATTTGTTTCGGCGCTTTCGCTACGCTCAGGTGCCATTTTTCCTACCTGCTTATTTTGTTTCGGCTGCGTAAGTAGATGCATCATCATTTACCATATCTATACCCTCCCACTCGTTACTGCTCATCTCGTAGTAGTTGATATCTTCTTTAACCGCAGGTTTATTTTGTTTCGTTTTGTTTCCGTTTTCACTCCCCGCTTCCATTTGTTTCGGTGTTTTTGCTGCCATCACTTGTTCTTTTTTCTTTGCCAGCTCTTTGGCTTCTTTGGGCGATAGTTTGTTTTTATCCGCTTCGGGGCTGTCGTCTTCCAGCAGGTATTGGTTGGTACTGCGGTCTGTTACCCCGTCTGCTATGTACAGATCCTTTACCGAACCGAAACCTATGGCATCCCTCATTTCGTGTGGCTGCACAGTCTCTGATGCTTTACGAACTATATTTTTATTGTATTTATCTTTTATACCATACAATACCGCGCGTGCCTTATCCTGATTTATCTTATTATCAAAAAGGCCGTACTGTATGCGCTCCCCTTTTACAAAGTTGGATATAGAAATACCCATACCTTGTACACTGGTATTGAATAATTTATACTTTCTTTCTTCTTCAAATACTTCAATTCTTTGCCTGATGTATTGGCGCATTTCCAATGCATCCTGCGTGGGTTGATTCAGGTGGATTTTGGTATCCCAGCCGGGCATACCGTGGTAGCGTATATAGAAATAGATATCCTTACAAAAGGCTTTTTGCTTTACCATGCGCTGCTCCAGACGAGTGCACAGGGAGATAAAAAGCGACTCCAGTGCCTGCGGGTTTTCGCGCTGCTGACGGGAAACGGTACGGGTGGCACTCATCCCCTTGTAGTCGTTCTGGTAGATATCGGTCTCCATAAAGTTGAGCCTGCGGTGCCAGTAATTGCCCACGATGCCGCCAAATGCTTTCCGAAGTAGTGCATCAGAACTATGGCGCATCTGTAACGGGCTCTTGATGCCTATCATCTGCAGGCGCTTTTCGTTGGCTTTGGCAATACCCGGCAGGTCGGTCAGTTGCATCTTGGCCAGGTAGCCATCTATGTTTTCGGGGGTGATGCGGACGAGGCCATCGGGCTTTTCTATCTCTGTGGCCAGCTTGGCAAGGAAGGCATTGGGAGCTATACCGATGCTGCATTTCACAAAATGCCCGCAGGACTTAGCAAGGTCTGCTTTTATCCTGCGGGCCAGCTCCATGGGGTCAGGGTATATATAATGATAGCTGGTAAGGTTCATTACCGCCTCGTCTATACTACGTGCTATGACATCGCTGCAATAACTATTGAGCACAGCCATAATCTTCATATGATACTGTCTATATATATAAGGGCGTGCCAGTACGGGTATCATTTCGGGGCAGAGGGCCCGGCAATCGGGCAGGCGCATACCTGTTTTAACCCCCGAGCGCTTGGCCTCTACGGACGGGGCTATGACACAGGCATACTCGCTGGGGTGCGTGATGACGCCAATGGGCTTGCCCCTGAGTGCCTCGTTTTCCTGCTGCTCGCAACTGGCAAAGAAGCTGTTCATATCCACATACATAGCCAATGAATGCGGGTTGTAAGCCATCGAATTCTGTGAAATACGCATTATGTACAGTATTGCTTGTTTGTACAGGCAATTTATACACTTTTATACAATTGTGCAAATAAAAATTGAACAAAAATTTAAATGCGGTTCGCGTCATTGCGAGGAGGTACGACGAAGCAATGACGTCATAATGCAATCATGTTTAGAGTCTTTTGCTACCCTTTGGAACTTGCCTGTGCTTTGTTTCTTTGGTATCTAAGTGTAACACTGTAGCGCTGTAAAAAGTGTTACAGTGATACACTAAGATTTTATTACTATAAAGGAGAATGCGAAATAACAGAGGTACTCCCGAAAACTATAACACTGTATCGCTGTAACAGGTGTTACAGTGTTACATCTATATTTTACACACTACCCGTCATTGCGAGGAAGAAGTAACTAAATAACCTCTCGATTAGTCAATTTTATCTATCAAAAAAACTTGTCCTTTCCCGTGAGAAATGCCGCAATTAGCTTTGAGGTAGCTTGAAAAATTTGTTTAAGTATAACGTTTTGAAGGCTATTCTAATTATTTTTTTTTTGACAAAGAATTACTAATGACAATAGTATGCTAAACAATATAATAAGAGGGCAATGGATAACTGTATTAATATATATAATCCTTATAACCATTAATACTATCATAAGATTTGAACATGGTGGGGAGTTGATATTTACTATCTCAATAACAAGTGGATTACTTATAAGATAAATTAAAATATTATCTGCACTCTATGCCTTAAATTGGCAACACATGCAAATCACTAAACGCCCTGAGAATTTCACCCAAAACGAAATAAAACAAATAAAAAAGGCATGCTTTGATTTGATAAATAAACATACTTCCCCTAAAGAACAAAGCCTTAATTACATCAAAACTATTCTTACTAAAAAAGATTAATAAGCAAATACTCATTTCGTGAGATTACTTCGTTCCTCGCAATGACGCAAGTAGAAAACAAAAACGCCCCGCAACTGCGGGGCATTGTGCTATTAATATATATCTAAAATGACTACGCCATTTGCATACCGTACATTTCTGCACGCAGTGTTTTTACGCGTTCATCAGTGCGGTATTCGTCAAATGTCATTTCGCGGTCTATAACACCGTTTGGTGTTATTTCTATGATGCGGTCTGCCACAGTTTGTGCCAGTTCATGATCTCGTGTGGTAAACAGGATGGTACCTTTAAAGTCTTTCATACCATTGTTTAGCGCAGTGATGCTTTCCAGATCAAGGTGGTTGGTAGGTTCGTCAAACATCAGGATGTTACCTTTCAGCATCATCATGCGGCTTATCATACAACGCATTTTTTCACCACCACTCAGCACGGTACATTTCTTCAGCGTTTCCTCGCCGCTAAAGAGCATACGCCCCAAGAAGCCACGAATGAAAGTTTCATCTTTCTCTTCGCTGAACTGGCGCAGCCAGTCTATCAGGTTCAGGTCTTTGCCTGCAAAGTATTCTGTATTATCGTTTGGCAAGTAGGTAGTAGTTGTAGTAACGCCCCACTTGAATGTGCCCTGAAAATCGGTATCCTCGCCTGCCAGTATTTTGTAGAATGCTGTAGTAGCAAGGCCGTTTTCAGCAAGTATGGCTACTTTCTGTCCACGCTTCAGGTCGAAGCTGATGTCTTTAAACATCACTTCACCATTCAGGGTTTTGCTCAGCCCTTTTACTTCCAGTATCTGGTCGCCCGCTTCGCGCACCTGATTATTGAACAGGATAGCAGGATATTTACGTGTAGAGGCAGTCATGTCTTCCAGCTTTATCTTATCCAAAGCTTTCTTACGGCTGGTTGCCTGTTTAGATTTTGATGCGTTGGCAGAGAATCGTGCGATGAACTCTTTCAATTCGGCAATCTTATCTTCTGCTTTCTTATTGGCATCGGTACGTTGTTTCAGCAACAACTGGCTCGATTCGTACCAGAAAGAGTAGTTACCTGTGAAGATGGTAATCTTACCAAAGTCGATATCTGCAACGTGTGTACACACAGTATCCAAAAAGTGACGATCGTGCGACACAACCAATACTACTTTATCATAGTCTGCCAGGAAATCTTCCAGCCATGCAATGGTTTCAAGGTCAAGGTCGTTGGTAGGTTCATCGAGCAACAGAATATCGGGGTTACCGAAGATAGCTTGTGCCAAAAGCACACGTACTTTCTGGTTACCATCCAGTTCTTTTACTTTCCTGTTGTGGAATTCTTCTTTAATACCCAGATTGCTCAGCAATGTAGCTGCATCACTCTCGGCATTCCAACCGTCCATTTCTGCAAAAAGGCCTTCCAGCTCACCAGCCCTGATACCATCTTCCTCGGTAAAAGGATCTTTGGCATATATCTCGTCCTTCGCCTTCATAATTTCAAACAGCTTGCCGTTGCCCAGCATTACCGTTTCCAGTACGGTGTTTTCATCGTACTCGTAGTGGTTCTGTTTCAGCACGCTCATGCGCTGGTCTTTGCCTATCTCCACCTTGCCCGTAGTCGGGTCTATCTCGCCGCTCAGTATTTTCAGGAAAGTAGATTTACCTGCACCGTTTGCACCTATGATACCATAACAGTTACCCTCGGTAAAACGGATATTCACATCTTCAAACAACACGCGCTTGCCATAGCGAAGCGATAAATTAGAAACTGAAAGCATTTATAAAAATCGATAAATTAAAAGTCAAAAAGAAAAAACAGTTAATATGTTCTGTTTCGGGAGGTGCAAAGGTACGAAAAACAATGCGTATATAAATGGCATTGTCCCTAAAGAAAAGCTGCGGCAAAATTGCCGCAGCTTACCCACCTATTCCCCACTTGAAACGTATTTTATAATGCCTCCAGCTTGCCATCCGGGTACTTGCTCCAGTCTATATCCCGACCAAGCGTACCGCGGAAGCGCCTGAAGAATGATTCCTGTTCTGTAATAGATACAAAATTATTCACCTTGGCCTTTCTCGGATTAATCTTAGGATTGAGGTGCGTATATGCCGCCAATGTATCTGTAACAAATGGCAAGCGGTCTATTTTAGTTCTGAAGCGTTTGTCTAAAAAGCTTTTGAGCATGAAAGACTGGAAAGGGTCTGTTGCCAGTGCCAGCGATTTAAAGCCTGCCTCTTTGGCTACCAAATACGAGTAATACACGTTTTCGGTACTATGCCTTGCATTGGTATCGTAGAATATATGCTCTTTCGGAATGCCCAGTTGTTCTGCATACAGGCCCATAATTACAGACTCTTTGTATGGAGAATATACAGCAGCGCCTGAATAGATAACATTTTTAGCTATGCCGTTTTTGTACAATATCCACGACCAGAGCACGCGCGCTTTCATCACGCTATCCCAATTGCCATTGTTGAAAGGGATGCCGGGCACTATGATTGCATCATATACTTTGCCTTCCTGTACTGCTTTAGTGTACAGCTTCTGCGGACCCTTGCGAGGGGTCAGGCAACTTGCCATTTGTACGATCAGGGCAGAAGCAATCATAACTAAAAATAGTGACGAGAATCGTCTCATAAAAAAGTGTTTACCCTCTAATAACAAAGCCATTAAAACTTTGTTCATCCAATCACTATAAAATTACGCTATATCTTAATCAGTCTTATTTGTCATTTGGCGACAAATGATGTATTAAAGAAAATTTAACAGTCTACTACAGGGTGATGATATTTCCCTCTATATCCTTTGCAGTTGTGGAGTCTGCAGTAAAATAGGCCAGCGGGACGGGTAGCTTTCCGTAACCGTTATGTACATCTATCACAAACGCTGGGCAGGCAATGCCGCTAAGCCTGCGGTGCAATTCTGTGGCTATCTCAATTTCCGCTTCAAGTGGAACAACGAAGTTTTCAAGGCCTGCTACTTTATCGCAATGATAGAGGTAGTATGGTACTACGCCATTGTGATACAGGGTTCTGAATAGTTGAAAGAGGGGTTCAACATGGTCGTTTATACCCTTCAGGAAAACAGTTTGTGATAGCAACGTAACATGTTGCTGCCTCAGCGTTTTGAATAATGAAAGTACTTCGGGCGTCAATTCGTCTGGATGCTCTATATGTATGAGTATAAAGAATGGCTTTTCAGACGCAACTTGTTTTACCAGTTCTAATAATCTTAGAATTGGTTTTGAAGCAAATGATACTGGCGACTGTACGGGTAGCCTGGTACCTATACGCAATACTTTTACGCTCTCTATATCTTTCAACTTACTAAGCAGCACTTCAGTAATGTGTGGTGTATAAAACGGATCTCCACCTGAAAGGATGACATCGTCTATTTCAGGATGGGCAATCAGATAATTGATGATGCTATCAATATCAGCATCGGTAAGTGTGCCGTCGTCTGTTCCTATCTGCCTGATGCGTGTACAGAAACGGCAATGTGCAGCACAGTGATAACTCACTTTTATCAACGCCCTGTTTTTGTATTTGTGTATCAGCCCTTTTACAACTTCGTGGCTGTCTTCCATCAACGGGTCTGTGTACACATGCCCATCTTGCATACTGTATTCTTCAACAAGGTATTGCCTGCCTATGTTTTGATTGGTAGATAATTCTTTCAGGTATTTTGTTAGTTTTTCCCTCATTGAAGTTGTAACGTATTTGCCTCAAAAAACGAACGCAGTGAATGTTGTAATACGCCACTGCGAAAACCTGTGGGTTCTATCAGGTAGATATCTGAATTGATGTGACCAATAAGAGGATATACTTCATTAATATTACCTGCTTTTATACCATACGCTGCAGCTATGAATGGTAGCGGTGCAAGATTAAGCGCAGGCGCATGTACCGTGGTAGTAAACAAAGCATCTGCACCTGCAACAAAAACATGCTTTATAATATTATATGCCAGCACTACCGCAGCCCTGCGATAGCCGGGAAGAAATGCAAATTGTTCGAAGTAGGCAAGCTGTTTTGTTTCCCAAGCTGCTATATCTATATACCAACTGGCTTCTCCCCTTCTTTCCCATACATCTGATGTGCGCACCATAGCATCGGGGAATATGATTGCAAAACCTACTACCCTGCTATCATCATCTGCTACAAAACAAATAGCATCTTCTATGTATTTCCTGTAGGTTGCCGCATCCGTCCCCAACAGAAAACCACCACGTACCGTATTGCCATCTGCTGTTTTGAGTGGCAGTGCATTTTTGATGTGCAGCATCGCTGCTTCATCTCCTGCTATGGCTCTACGAATGGTGATGCTCATGCTCGCTGATTACATTGGGACCTTTTAACTGTGCGAGTATTGCACGTACAAAGCTCCATGTATTCTGGTTGTAGTTGCTATACTCTTGTGGTAATGGCGTACTCTTTTCAGGCAATTCATACCACGGTATGTTAGGGTACTGATGGTGTGTAGCATGCTCGTTAAAGTTCATCAGTATCCATGATATAACTGGTACATACTTTACAGAGCGAACATTATACCTTACCTCATTGCCAATGGTGGTATCGTAATGGAAGATGTATACCAACAAAGACAATACCCATGCAAATGACAGCATGGGATAACCAAGTGTATATAGATAAATGTCCTTACCCATTAACCAATAAACGGATAAATGAAACAATACCCCTATTGCAAATAGCAAAATTGATTGTAGTTGGTCTTTCATCGTCCACCCTTTGAAGGCAGAGGATATTTTTACCGATATGGATGGTGGTATAAACAGGAACAACACTACAGATATTAAGGAATGCAGAAAGAAACCTCCACAAAATATACTCAAGTACCAAATAGCGTAATAGTATGCCTTCTTAATACCCACAGCTTTGTTATTGATTACAAATACATCGAGCGCAGAAGTGTGGTTGTCTTTGCGATTGAACCCATGATGAAACATGTGTATCTTTCTGTAAATCGTAATCGGCGTCATCAATGGCAGTAAGATGACAGAGCCCCAGAAATTGTTAAGAAATGTGTTTTTTGCAAACAGCTTTTTGTGCGAAGCCTCGTGCCCTACTATATAAAACCTGTAGAACCATAAACCCTGAAACAACAGTACGGGAGCATAGAGTAACCAATGTACAGTTGTACTTACATCAAGGCTCCAAAGCCAAACTGCCAAGAGGCTAACTAATACGAAAACAATTATCGTCTCTGCAACGAGGTATGTATTGTGGCGTGTATTCTTGTCTTGCAACATGGTGATAATGAAAACAAAATTAATGCCATATTTATCAATACCTACTTTCCGTAGTTCTTCACTATGGTCTTCAGCTCATTTAGCTTTAGTAATGCTTCAACCGGTGTGAGCGTATTTATATCCATCGCCTCCAGTATGTCCTGTACACGGCGCAGATCGTCCGTTACGCCATCAAATATATTCAGCTGGAATTTGGGTAGTGGATTGATGCTCTTCACTTTGCTGGATGTACTGCCGCTATCCGCATGTTTCTCTTCAAGCGATGCAAGTATCTCATCAGCACGCGATAACAAAGCTGGCGGCATACCCGCCATACGTGCTACCTTTATACCAAAGCTATGCCTGCTACCACCCGGTGCCAGCTTGCGCAGGAAGATGACTTTATTACCTGTCTCTTTATGGGTGATGTGATAGTTCTTTACACGCTCCAACTGGTTTTCCAGTTCATTGATTTCGTGGTAGTGTGTAGCAAACAATGTCTTCGGCCTGTTGGTGCTGTTGTGCAAGTACTCTACAATAGACCATGCAATAGATATACCATCGTAGGTACTGGTACCACGGCCTATCTCATCTAGCAACACAAGGCTGCGTTCGCTGATGTTGTTAATGATACTCGCGGTTTCATTCATCTCTACCATGAAGGTACTCTCACCACCACTCAGATTATCTGACGCACCTACACGGGTAAATATCTTATCCGTCAACCCAATGGTAGCAGCATCTGCAGGTACAAAACTACCCATGTGCGCCATCAAGGTAATGATAGCAGTCTGGCGCAGAAGTGCTGACTTACCACTCATGTTCGGACCAGTCAGGATGATAACCTGTTGTTCGTCCTTATTCAGTTGAATATCATTAGCAACATATTGTTCGCCCGGTGGCAGTTGTTGTTCAATTACAGGGTGACGGCCTTGTTTAATATCTATCACCGCATCCTTTACTATTTCCGGGCGATGATAATTGTATTGTTTGGCATTATTTGCAAAACAAAGCAGACAATCTATCTGCGCTACTATGTTTGCATTGGTTTGTATAGGTGCAATATGCGGTTCTATATCTGCCAGCAATTTCTGATACACATCCATCTCTATGGCCAGTATCTTCTCCTCTGCACCCAATATCTTTTCTTCGTACTCCTTCAGTTCGGGTGTTATATAACGTTCGGCATTTGCCAGTGTCTGTTTACGAATCCAGTCTGCGGGTACTTTGTCTTTGTGCGAATTCGTTACCTCCAGATAATAACCAAAGACATTATTATAAGCCACTTTCAATGAACCTATGCCTGTACGCTCTGCTTCCTTCTGCTGTATTTGTAACAGGTAGTTTTTACCGCTGCGGGAAATGGTACGCAATTCATCGAGCTCGGCATGTATGCCTTCGCGTATCATACCACCTTTTATGGCTACAGCAGGCGCATCTTCAGTTATGATACTCTTTATCTGCCTGTGCAAATCTGTAAGTGGTTGCAAAGCTTGTGTCAATTGCACCAATGCATCGTAACCGGAATTAGCAGAGATGTGCTTCACCTGCTCCATAAACTCAAGGCTACGTGCCAGTTGCAACACCTCTCGCGGATTGGCTTTTTTCAAAGGTATCTTACCAATCATACGCTCCACATCACCCACCTGCTTGATGAGTTGCAGGATATCGTGATTCGTATCTTGCTCTTTAATGAAATAAGTAACAAGGTCGAGACGGTGATTGATGCGCGTAATATCTGACAACGGGAATATCAGCCAACGCTTCAGTAACCTAGCACCCATTGGTGTGTGCGTATGGTCGATAGCTGTTAGCAGACAATTACCATTTTCGCTTGTACTATGTACCAACTCCAGATTGCGAATTGTAAACCTGTCCATCCACATAAACTCATCAGCAACTATGCGCTGAATGGTATTGATGTGTTGCAGGTTGGGATGTTCGGTATCTTTCAGGTAATGAATAGCCACACCTGCCGCTATGATGGCAGGCTTCATCTCTTCTATACCATACCCCTTAAGTGATTGTGTTTGGAAATGTTGCAACAATAAATCGTATGTATACTGCTCTGCAAAAATCCATTCTTCCAACGGGAAGGTATAAACACGCGAATCTATATTTTCTTTAAAGCGCCTTACCTGTGTTTTAGACAGCAATACTTCTGATGGTTGGAAACTTTGCAAAAGCTTATCCATATACTCCTCACTACCCTGTGCTGCATAGAACTCACCCGTACTGATATCCAAAAACGCCACACCGCACATACCGTCTGACAGATGTAATGCTGCGAGAAAGTTATTGGTTTTGTTTTCCAACAACTTATCGTTGGTAGCAACACCAGGGGTTACCAGTTCTGTAACACCACGCTTCACTATACCCTTTACTGTTTTAGGGTCTTCCAACTGGTCGCAAATGGCAACACGGTAACCGGCTTTCACCAGCTTGTGGAGGTACGTATCGACAGAGTGATGCGGAAAGCCGGCAAGCTCTATATGTGAAGCTGAACCATTGGCACGCTTGGTAAGTGTAATACCCAACACACGGGAAGCAATTAGTGCATCCTCACCGAATGTTTCGTAAAAATCGCCTACTCTGAACAATAGTACAGCATCAGGATATCTTGCTTTGATTTCCTTATGCTGCTTCATCAATGGTGTTTCTGCTGCTTCCTTCTTTGCCATGCGGAAGGCAAACCTAAATAAAAAGCCTCTAACACCCTAACAGGCATTAAAGGCTCGGGATATTATGTGGATTACTATTTATTCTTTTATCAGGAAATCGGGTGATACATTGATGTTATACCCCCCCTTCTTCCAAGAAATACTTTGCCATTCAGACGTTACACGCAATGTTTCACTCTTTTTGTTGGTATATACAGGTAATGGTAATGAAAAGCCAGATACAACGTTTATAAACCTGTAGTGTAATTCTTTCTTTTTAATATACCATTCCAGTTTGGGTATTTTCGTACTGCGCAGGTATTGGTCGAAGAAGGCCTTCAAATCTAATCCTGTGAACTTCATGATATAATCTTCTACCTGCTTGCTGGCAACAAGCTTGTGATAAAAATCTTTATTCAAGCCACGCAGTAGTTGACGGAATTTCTCATCATCGTTCATCATTACCCGTATCATGTGCACTACTGCTGAACCTTTATCGTACTTATCGCTGCTACCATCGTCCTGCACTCCATAATCACCAATTACAGGTATGTCGTTACGGATGTTCTTCCACTCACCCCTTGTATAAGCATATGCTTTTTCTTTACCGAAAGCACACTCAGCGAATAAAGCTTCGGTGTAGGTGGTAAAACCTTCGTGCAGCCAATTATCAGCAACATCAGCTGCAGTAATATTATTACCAAACCACTCGTGGCCACTTTCGTGTACAATGATAAAATCGAATAATGTACCAACACCACTACCACTTCTATCCTGCCCCAGATAACCCATTTTATACTGGTTGCCATACGCGACGGCACTCTGATGCTCCATACCGAGGAATGGTGCTTCGACCAGTTTGTAACCATCTTCGTAAAACGGATATGGCCCCATCCAGTATTCAAAACAGTGAAGCATTTGCTTGGTTACTTCAAACTGCTTCTTCGCTTTTGCTTCGTTCTGACGTAACACATAGAAGCTCAAATCAAGTTTGCCTTTTTCACCCATCAGTGTATCCGTCCACCCAACATAGGCACCACCATAAAAAGTAGCATTGTATGTATTGATAGGATTTTTAACCTCCCACACATTGATGCGTGATTTAAATATATCAAGTTGAGGAACACCATTTGAGATTACCGTCATCTTACCTGCTTTAGGAGATACTGATATAAGCATACCTTCATCAGGTTCATCTGCCTGATAGTCTTTACAAGGCCACCAGCTACTGGCACCCAAACCCTGACAGGCAACTGAATACCAAGGAGAGCCCATACTATCTACGCCCCAGATAATACCACCATACCATGGTGGTGTTCTGGCAACGCGAGGCTTGCCATGGTAGTATATTTTCACTTCCTTATCAGCACCTACAGCCCATTTAGAAAATCCATAGTGAACCCACCACACATTACCATCTTTAACAAAATTTGTCTTTACAGATTTTACAATCACTTCATCTTTTACACCTGCTCTTTTTATAGTATCAAAATCGTAAACAAATACACTGTCAATAATTAAAGTATCCTGCAAGTCTATCTGCATTACATCAATTGGCCTTTCAACAACATTAAACTTAATGACGTTTTCGCCGGCTATAGACTTTGTCATGCCATCAACATATACTGTAAGGGCATAATGCTTTACATCCCACCATCTGCGGCCTTCTCCATTACTGCCTCGCAATGTATCCTGATGGGTATAAGCAAAAGTGGTATTTGCAAGAAGCAAATACCACAGTGTTATTACAATATGAAAACTAAATCTCATACTTATTTACCTTTAGTAGCTGGTGTGTTTTGTTTGTGCAGGTCTGACTGAATAACATCCAACAATTCTACATCAAATATCAGAATACCATTTACAGGTATGCGACTAGGATCAGGGCTGTTTTGACCATAGGCCAACGGAGAAGGAATATAAAGTGTTCCTTTAGAGCCTTTTTTGAAGATAGTGAACCCTTCATCCCATCCTTTAATAACCATACCCTGACCAACAGTAAATTCAAAAGGTTGTACGTGCTGGAAAGCTGAATCTACATTTGAGTCAAATGCTTTGCCTTCAAGCGTTTTACCAGTGTAGTTTACACTAACCTTATCACCCGGTTGCGCAACTATACCTGTACCCATTTTGCTAACTGTATAATAAAGACCTGATGCAGTTTTTGTTGCTTTAATGTTTTTTGCTTTGAAATAATCCTGCAACAATTTATCATCTATATCTTTTTGTTTAGCAGCTGCTTCCGCTGATTCTTTCTGTTTTTGTTCAGAAGATTTTACGTCCGCCAAAACAACACGATAGTAAATCATCTGACCTTGGCCTTGTTTCATCCAAGGGGCAGGAGTTACACCAGGTATTGTAAGTAAAGAATCTACTGAATAACGGAAAATAGCACTATCACCAGGCGTCATGAAAGTAAACCCTTCAAGGATGTCACCCTTAGTCGGTACTGCAGCCATCTGTACCTCTGCAGGCGCGTTATTCATAACCTGTCTTGTACTGAAATGCATGCTATCATCCACAATTAACTGCAAGTGAGCTGATATAAAATCGCCAACTTTAGGGTATTGTGTACCCGGTGCATCGGTGATTATTTTGTATTCAAGACCATTAGGTGTCTTCTTGAAGCCATCTTCTCTTGGAGCCGATGCCATTTTAGCCTGAGGCTTTGTAGTTTCACTTGTTTTCGTATTCTTCTTTGACTGTGCAGATACAGACAGTGCTGATATAGTTGCAACAGTAAGAACTGATAGTGTCTTTTTCATTTTATTTACTTAAGTATTGTTATTAATTATTTTGCATCAACCAATTCTACATCAAATATCAATACGGAGTTGGCAGGTATAGCAGCTGTAGGACTGTTTTTACCATATGCCAGTGGCGATGGTATGTATAATGTTGCCTTACCACCCTTGTTTAACAGAGAGATACCTTCATCCCAACCTTGTATTACATTACCACGACCCAGCAGGAATGATAATGGCTCTACGTGATTAAACTTAGGATCAACACTCGAATCAAATGCATTCCCATCCAATGTACGGCCAGTATAGTTTACATACACCGTTTGTCCTGCTTTTGCATTATCACCTTTGCCAGGCTGACGCATGATGTAATACAAACCTGAAGCAGTTTTCTTAGCGCCTACGATTTTGTTGTCTGCCAGATACTTCAGAATCAGTTTTTCATCAATAGCCATTTGTTCGCTACTGGCCATGTTTTTCTCTTTGTTTATCTGTTCTTGTGTTTTTACAGATATCATAGAGATAACATAGGTTATTTTGCTACCCGGTTTCATCCATGGTTGTGTTTTTTGCTTTGAAGCAATCAGCGAATCTACAGAAACCATAGCAACCATACTATCACCAGCACTCATCATAGACAACACTTCAGCCAGATCGCCGTTGAAGCGTGCCTTGTTGAGTGGCAAAGAAACAGGTTTGTTATTATTATTTGTCCTTGAATCAAAAATCAGGCTATCGTTGTACTTAGTATGTATGTGAATGTCAACAAAATCGCCTTCTTTAGCTAGCGGTGTCGCTTTGTTATCGCGGTACATTTTATATTCAATACCACTTTGCGTTTTTTTGAAAGCATTAGGATTGCCTTTAGATGCTTTCTTTGAGCCTGTACATCCGGATAAAAGATACAAGCCGGCTACCATAAGAATACTTAGCGTTTGTTTCACTCTGCGTTTTGATTAATATGAGGAATAGATTGTTTAAAATTACTTGATGTCAGTTACATCTATATCAAACATCAAAACAGAGTTTGCAGGCAGTTTCTCACTACGTTCCTGAGGGCCGTATGCCAATGGCGAAGGAATGAAAAGTTTTGCTTTGCTTCCTTTTTTCAATAACATCATACCTTCTTCCCAACCCGGGATAACTTGCCCTGCGCCTACTTGTACGGTTAGTGGTTCTACATGTTGGAATGCCGGGTCTACATTTGAATCGAATATAGTACCATTCAACAACTTACCTGTATAATTAACTACCACGGTTTGACCCTTCTGTGCAGCATTGCCTGTACCTTCTTTTTCTATGATGTAATACAACCCGCTTTCAGTTTTAGCTGGTTTCAGATTATTAGCCGTGAAATAGTCTTGCAGCAATTTATCATCGATAGCCATTTGAGAAGCAGACGCCTGCATTTGCTGCTGTTGCATTTGCTCTTGTTGTTTTTTTACTTCAGCTTCAGATTTTACATTAACTACTACCACAGAATACAATACAAAGCCGCCTTTCTTCATAAATGGAGGCAATTGTCCCTGAGGAGCCATTTTCATGATAGTATCTACAGGCGTACGGAATATTGCACTATCGCCTTTGCTCAGCAGCTTCAAACCAGAAGGCCAGTCGCTTTTGAACTGCAGCGGCACATTTACAGGTATTTCGATAGGCTGGCCACCGTTCATCTGAACATAGTCTGCAATCAGTGTATCTTTTTTACCCTTTTCATTGTAGTAAATGCGGATTTTCACAGTTGCCATGTCGCCATCTGCAAGGTTTTTGCCATCGCTCTTGTCTGTGATAATACGGTATTCCAAACCGTCTTTTGTTTTCTTGAAATCGTTGTTGTTGCAAGATGTAATACTAATTGCTGCCAGACCTAATACTGCTGGTACTAAACGCTTTATCATTGATTTTTAAAATTAACGTGGGTGAATATCGGATAAAATTTCCTTAAAGTATGTAATTGTTTCTTCAAAACTTTGTTTTGAGGTGCCACCTGAGGCATTAAAGTGGCCACCACCATTGAAATAAGTGCGTGCCAGGGTGCTAACATCAAAGTCTCCCTTGCTACGGAAAGATAGTTTTACCTCGTCTCCCCTCTCTGTTATCATAGTAGCAAATTTCACAGAGCCTATGCTGAGTGGATAGTTTACCAAACCCTCTGTATCGCCTGTATTTACATCAAACAGCTTAAGGTCTTTTTTGGAAAGGCAGATAAGCCCTGCATTGTATTTGGGGAAAATCTCCATACGCTCCAACAAAACATAACCCAAAAACTGCATGCGTTTTACTCCCCAAGAATCATATACTGCCTCGTGAATAGGACTGTGGTTGAGACCCTTACGCATAAAATCGGCTACCATCTCGTGCACACTTGCAGTTGTAACAGGAAAACGGAAAGAACCCGTATCTGTCATAACACCGGTATACAGACAAGAAGCTATGTTCAGGTCTATTAAATCATTGTCACCACAGAGATTGATATAGTCATACACCATCTCGCAAGTACTGCTCTTTGCAGGCATACTAACACCATAATCCCATACTGGCTTGGGCATCAGATGGTGGTCTATCAATACCTTTGGCGCTTTGGCCTGCGCCAAAGACTCAGTCATGTATTTGGTACGGCTATAATCGTTGAAGTCAAGACAATAAACTATTTCAGCTTCTGTCAATGCTGTTTCAGCACGTTTGCTTTCGGCTTCATAATTCAATGCGTGCTCAATACCCGGAATCCACATCAGGAAATCAGGAATTTCGCTAGGCGCTACAGGTGTTATAGCATGGCCCTTTTTCACTAAATAATGATATAAGCCCATCATACTACCTATGGCATCGCCATCAGGTTTATGGTGAGTTGTAATAAATATCTTTTTGGGCGTTTGCAGTAAAGGCTGTAAATCTTGAATTGGTAGCATTGCGTAGTGCAAGTATCCCCCTTGCTTATCCTTAGTTTTTAATAAAGGATGCAATTTACACTATAGCTTGTTAAAATACGCTTAAACAGAAAAAATCATTTAGTGTTTTGAGATTTTGAAGCTTTAAAACTCCTACCTTTGCGCCGTCAAATACAATATATATCTTATTCATATGTCTAACCGTACATTTACAATGATTAAGCCTGATGCAGTAAAAGCAGGCAACATCGGCAACATCCTTCAAATGATTAACGCTGCGGGTTTCCGTATCGTAGCCATGAAATACACACACCTGACTATGGACACTGCAGGCAAATTCTACGAAGTGCATAAAGAGCGTCCTTTTTATGGTGAATTGTGCGAATTTATGAGCAGCGGCCCAATCGTAGCAGCTATTCTGGAAAAAGACAACGCAGTTGCTGACTTCCGTACACTGATTGGTGCTACAAACCCTGCAAACGCAGAAGAAGGTACTATCCGTAAAAAATATGCTACTTCTATAGGTGAAAATGCAGTTCACGGTTCTGACAGCGATGAGAATGCCATAATCGAAGGCAACTTCTTCTTCAACGGTCTGGAGCGTTTCTAATTTCCGTTTTAAACTTTATAAGCAAAAGGCAGTCTGTACTTACAGACTGCCTTTTGTATTTCACGTATCAGGTGTTCGTGATTTGATATATTAGAGTTATTTTCTATTTTGCGAAGTATAAGGGATTTATTTCAACACTAAAACAACCGATTATGATTACCATCCGTCCAATAAGCATGGAGGATAGAGAACACTTTCATCAGTTAGTACAGAGCAATAAAGAGAGATTGCTTGATTTCTTTCCGATTACCATTGAAAAAGCTGCTACACCTGAAGTAGCAGAAGAATCTATCCAGATGTATAGCCTGCTTGCAAGTAAAAAAGAGCTGTACGTAATGACAATCAACAATCAAGGAAACCTGATTGGCTTGATATTTCTGAAAAACATTGATACCAAAACATCTAAATGCGAGATTGCCTATTTTATAGACAAGAACGAGGAAGGCAAAGGCATCGCAAGCATGGCTGTTCAGCAGGCATTAGATAAGGCGTTTAACGAGTTGGGGCTTAACAAAGTATACTGCCGTGTTTCACCAGACAATACAGCCAGTAACAAAGTAGCCATCAAAAACGGCTTTAAACTGGAGGGTGTTCTGAAACAGGAATTTCGAATAGATAACGGAACGCTGATAGACCTGAATTACTACGGCAGATTCCGAAATAATTAGTTCTAAAAAAGAAACGCCCGTATTTGCGGGCGTTTCTTTTTAAAGCTAATGATTATTGCAGTAGAAAGTAATAGCATCATTCAGATAAGCTGCAAGTCCCGCATGATACTTGTCGTAGTTTATCCTAAAACGTTCATCAGCAACATACATTCCTCCCAAGGCTTTATATGCCTCAAGCGTAAAATCATGGTACTTGCAAGTCATGCTATAATGCCTTGCTATTAAAGCCTGCACTTCATTATGCGAGACTGGTTTATTCATCAACCGTACCAGCTCTTTATTAATGATATCTGCTTCCAGCATTAAAGCCTGCAATTCTTCCTTTGTCATCGCATTTACTCTCCTTTTACTCTCATTGAGTGTTTCTTGGCCCCACAGCTCAACAACAGATTTTTCATATTCTGCTACTTTTTCTTTTGAGAAACCTTTATACAATTCGTTGTAGTTCATGTTTTCATTTTTTAATTCAACAATGGTCCTGTCTATGGTTTGCAGTAATGTCTTCAGGCGTTGTAAGCGCTTACTCAACGCCTGTTTATGCTGCTGCAATGCAGTAAGTATATCAAACTCCGGTTCGTCAAGCATTTCAGCAATTTCGTTGAGCGGAATATCCAGCTCTTTGTAAAAGAGAATTTGCTGCAGCTTTAGTAACTCTACCCTACTGTAATACCTGTAACCAGAGTCTGCACGTACTGCAGGTTTCAGTAATCCAATCTCATCGTAGTGGTGTAATGTGCGCACGCTTACTCCAGCCATTTTTGCCAATTGAGTTACAGAAAACCTTTCCATATGCAGATATTTGATACAAAGTAAGGGTATGACGTAAGGTAAGAGTCAAATTTTTCGTCAACTATTTTTAAAGAAAAATTGCTGTAGCTATTTAGTATTATTACAGCATGACAAGGATCGGGCTGATATCAGATACACATGGCTGGCTGGACGATGCTGTGTTTAAACATTTTGAGCAGTGCGATGAGATATGGCATGCTGGCGATTTTGGTAATACCGAAGTAGTGGAAAAGCTGAAAGCCTTTAAGCCGCTGAAAGGTGTATATGGCAATATTGACGGCCATGAAATAAGGCCTGAATATCCTGAAGTATTGAAATGGCAGTGCGAAGGTGTGAAAGTGCTGATGATACACATAGGTGGATACCCCGGCAGATACAGTCCGCTTGCCAAAGAACATTTGCAGGAATACCAACCTCAGCTATTTATTAGCGGTCACTCTCACATCCTGAAAGTAATCTACGATGATAAAATAAATTGCCTGCACATGAACCCGGGTGCAGCAGGCAAACACGGTTGGCATAAAGTACGTACGCTGATACGCTTTATGATAGACGGCCAGGACATGAAACAGTGCGAGGTGATAGAGCTTGGTAAACGCTGAAATGACCTATCTTCGCTAACTTAATTATTCAGATTATGGGTATAGCAGATATGTTATTTAAGAAAAAAGCCGAACAGGCAGCAGCCAACCTGAAAGCAGGTGAAGATTTCCTGAACGAAAACAAAGAACGCGAAGGTGTAACTGCCTTACCAAGCGGACTACAATATGAAATACTGAAAGATGCTGAAGGTGCTAAGCCTACTGCTTTCAATACTGTTACATGCCACTACCACGGTACACTGATTGACGGTACTGTATTCGACAGTTCTGTTCAACGCGGTAAACCTGCTAGCTTTCCGCTGAACATGGTTATAAAAGGATGGACTGAAGGACTACAACTGATGAGCGTAGGCAGCAAGTACCGTTTCTTCATTCCTGCAAACCTTGCATACGGCGAAAGACAAGTTAGTGCACAGATAGGTGCTAACAGCACACTTATTTTTGATGTAGAACTTTTAGGAATTAACTAATATGGGCAAGCAAATAGATGAATTCAATGAGTATCGTGCGAAGATGAACGATGTGATACTTGGTAAACAAAACAAGGTCATCAATCGTCTGTTCAATCTCGATACTAATACTTATGCAGAAGGTGCATTATCTACCAAAACAAAAGAAATGCTGGGCTTAGTTGCAAGCATGGTACTGCGTTGCGATGACTGTATAAAATACCATCTTGGCAAGTGCCATGAACAAGGCATTACCACGGATGAGATGTATGAAATATTTGCAGTAGCTAATATTGTTGGCGGCACGATAGTGATACCACACACAAGAAGGGCGGCAGAATATTGGGAAGAATTAGTGAACGGTTAATGACCGTTCACTAATTAATATTATACGGTTGCTTTATAGTTAGCAACAACACTTTCATATAGTTGTTCGTATAAAGGTATGATGCGCTGTCTGCTGAATGTTCTTGCATGTGCAATGGCATTTTCCTTAAACTGCTTCAGTTTATCTTCATCTTTTAGCATCTCTATTGCATGCTTTGCCATATCGTCAGTATCCCCTACTTCACTCATATAGCCAGTTACACCTTGTACATTAATCTCTGGCAGGCCACCCGCATTAGTCGAGATTACAGGTACACCGCAAGCCATTGCTTCCAACGCACTTAGGCCGAAGCTTTCGTATTGAGAAGGTAATACAAACAAATCTGTAATACTCAGGATTTCATCTACCTGATCTTGTTTACCTAAGAAACGGATATCGCTACAGATATTCAGTGTACGGCAATATTCTTCAATATTCTGACGTTCGGGACCATCACCTATCATCAATAGTTTTGATGGTAGTTGTTTGTGCACTTTTTCAAACATCGTAACAACATCTTCCACACGCTTTACCTTCCTGAAGTTGGATACATGAGCAAGTATGCGCTCGCCATTAGGCGCCAACATTTTCTTAAAATGTTCTTTATTGCTGTGCTGGAATCTGTCTGTATCTACAAAGTTGGGAATTACAATGATTTCCTTTTCAATATCGAAATGCCTGAAAGTTTCATCTTTCAGATTATCTGACACTGCGGTAATTGCATCGCTCTCATTGATGGAGAATGTAACTACTGGTGCATATGTTTGGTCCTTACCAACAAGGGTAATATCTGTACCATGCAGTGTGGTTATATATGGAATATCCTTTCCTGTTTTCTTCAATATCTGCCTTGCAAAATAGGCGGCAGATGCGTGCGGTATAGCATAGTGAACGTGCAGCAAGTCGAGATTATTATTGTTAATCACGTTTACCATCGTACTGGTAAGTGCAGTTTCGTAAGGTGGAAAATCGAACAGCGGATAGGTAGGCACAGACACCTCGTGATAATAGATATTCGGGTGGAAATGTAACCTAACGGGTTGTTTGTATGTAATAAAGTGTATTTCATGACCTTTTGCAGAGAGCGCCATGCCTAGCTCTGTAGCCAGCACACCACTACCACCAAAAGTCGGATAACAAACAATACCAATTTTCATGGTGCAAATATCCTTAAAATAAAACGGACTTCAAGAGTCCGTTTTATAAGCATTTATAATAGTACAATAAGAAATAGTCACTAAGATGTAGCATGTGTAAGGACATAAGCTCTTACTTTACCTGCATCTACATCATTCAACTTTGCTTTTTTACTCATACGTACCAAAATCTTTTCCCATTTAGCTATTGTATGAGACTGTGGTTCATATAATTTATGGCACTTTTGACAATTTGCCTGCCAGATGATTTTACCTTCTTCTTTTTGTGCAGCTGTGTACTTGCTGTCAATCTCTGCAACTATGTCTGATGCCGCAGGTGCAGGTGCTTTTGATGAAGTGGTTGCTTTCTTGGCTGTACAAGCAAAAAGCGTTGCACTAAGGCCGATAATGATATAAGATGTTAGCTTCATAATTCGAAAACTTAAAAAAATTGTAGACTGATTAGTGTATATACAAATATAATCATCTGCCTGCTAAAAGCAATCTGTAGCTTTTTTATATTTTTAGTGCATGAAACTACAACTGTTGGCTGCCGCTTTCATTTTATCGGCTACAAGTGTATCTGCACAAAATGATTCCTTAACACTGAGGAAACTGTCAGATAATATTTTGTTGGAAGGCACTTGTTATGAAAACCTGCGAGTACTATGTAAACAGATAGGACACAGGCTGAGTGGTAGCCCACAAGCTGCAAAAGCAGTAATATGGGGACAGAAAGCAATGGAAGCTGCAGGAGCAGACAAAGTATGGTTACAACCCGTAGATGTGCCACATTGGGTAAGAGGTAAAGAACGTTTGTCGCTACGCTTTCAAGGAGAGAAGAATTTTAAGGACGTAAAAGTATTATCGATAGGTAACACTGTAGGCACAGATGGCAAAGTACTGGAAGCACCTGTCGTAATTGTGAAGAGCATTGAAGACTTTAAAAAGTTGCAGATAGAAGAAGTGAAAGGCAAAATCATATTCTTCAATTACCGTTTCCGTCAAGACTTGGTAAATACATTTGAAGGATATGGCGATGCAGGCAAATACAGGTGGTTGGCACCTAACATGGCTGCGGCGCAAGGTGCGGCAGGTGTTATCATCCGTTCTGTATCTACAGGTGCAGATGATGAACCACACACAGGTAGTATGCGCTATGCAGACACAGTAAAGCCTATACCTGCTGTAGCAATAGGAAACCATACAGCAGACATGCTGGAGAAAGAATGTGTGAAAGGAGGTGTGACAGCACAAATAGAATCTGACTGTAAAATGCTCGGCACTGTTCCGTCTTACAATGTAATAGGCGAAATACGTGGTAGTGAATACCCTGATAAAATAGTATTGGTTGGTGGACACCTGGATTCATGGGATGTAGGCGAAGGTGCACATGATGATGGCGCTGGCTGTGTTCAGAGTATTGAAGTGATACGTGCATTGAAAGCAGCAGGCATCAGACCTAAGTACACGGTACGTGCTGTATTGTTTATGAATGAAGAGAATGGATTGAAAGGTGGACTTGCTTATGGAGACAGTGCGAAGGCAAACAACGAAACACATATACTGGCGATAGAAACAGACGCTGGAGGTTTTACGCCGAGAGGCTTCAGCTTGGATATGAAACCAAAAGAAAGAGAACATATACTCCAATACAAAAAACTGTTTGCACCTTACGGCATTCACGATTTTGACCAAGTACATGGCGGCGCTGACATCAGTCCATTGCAAAGGCAAGGTGTTCCTGTTGGCGGTTTGATTCCTGACCCACAGCGCTACTTCGACCTGCACCATACAAATGCCGATGTGTTTGAACAGGTAAACCATCGTGAATTGAAAATGGGCGCAGTTGCACTTACGCAACTTGTGTACCTTGTAAGCAAATACGGCATGCGTTAGTGGCAGACGACAGCATCATAAAAAAACTTTTTCGCAAACCATCTGTGGTAATTGCAGTATCCGTTATTGCTATTACCTGCTTGTTGGCTGTATTTGCATATCTGGTAGTACCGGACAATACACCCAATGCCAATACGATGATAATAGAGTTGGGCGCAAAGCAACCAGGCTTTAGCATGCAGCTATTACTGATTCCCAAAACAGTAAAAGAAGAACAAGGCAGCAAACTAAAAGAATGGTTTAGTGGTAAGCCTTCAGACTATAAAGTATCGCCCATTAATAGCTATTCATTTGATGGCAGTACGCTTGTAACGCAACACTATATAGACGATGGCATGCAGGATAGTATTAGATACAATATTACAGACCTGTTGCCTGCAAAAGTAAAAACACAAAACCTGCAAACTCAACAAGCCTATATTAAAGAGTATCTGATTACAGAAAGGAAATTTCATCTCGGTTCTGACAGATATGGACGTGATATACTTTCAAGACTTATAATAGGCGCAAGAGTTAGTATATCGGTTGGCATTGTGGCAGTGTTGCTATCGCTTACTATCGGCATTGTGTTAGGTTCCCTATCAGGCTACTATGGTGGCACTATAGATAATGCTGTGATGTGGCTGATAAATATTCTGTGGGCTATCCCTACCCTGCTATTGGTATTCGCCATCACGCTTACTATTGGCAAAGGCTTCTGGGAAATATTCATTGCCATCGGACTTACGATGTGGGTGAGTGCAGCAAGGCTTATTCGCGGGCAGGTACTAGTGCTCAGAGAGATGGAATACATAACAGCTGCAAAAGCATTGGGACTTGGTGATATGCGCATCATATTCAAACACATCCTACCCAATATTGCAGGGCCGATTATGGTAATAGCTGCCAGCAATTTTGCAACAGCTATACTGATAGAAGCAGGCCTTAGCTTTTTAGGCATTGGTGTACAACCCCCGCAACCTTCTTGGGGTTTGATGATAAAAGAGCATTACAATTTCCTGCTAACTAATAGACCAATTCTGGCAATCATACCGGGTTTGGCGATTATGCTTATAGTATATGCGTTCAATATACTTGGTAATGCACTAAGGGATGTACTGGATGTGAAGGGCTAAGACATCATACTCTGCGAAGCAATGAAACCACTACTCCAAGCATGTTGAAAATTGAACCCACCGGTAATGCCGTCAACATCTAAAATCTCACCTGCAAAGTAAAGACCTTTCATTACACGACTCTCCATTGTCTGCGGGTCTATCTCAGATAGTTTAACACCACCACAGGTTACAAACTCTTCTTTGAAGGTAGTCTTGCCTTTGACATCATAAGCATCGCGTATCAGAAAGTTTATCATTTTGTTTTGTGCTGCGGCAGGCAGCTCTCCCCACTTAGTATCTTCATTGATACCTGCATGTTGCAATTGATATTCCCACAAGCGCTTTGGCAGATTAAACGGATTTTTGTTACCTACGGATTGTTTTCCCTGCTCTCTGCGGATGTCAACTAATTGCTCTTTTAATTCTTCTTCTGTAACATCCAACAACCAGTTTATCTGAATATTGAATTCATAATTACGCTCACTCAATTCTCTGGCCGCCCATGCAGATGTACGCAACACTGCAGGCCCACTCATTCCCCAGTGCGTTATCAACAATGGTCCGTGTTCCGATATTTTAGTACCTGTTATACGCACAGTCGCATCAGGAACAGCCACACCCATCAATTCCGTAATGGGATGTTTCGGCATATTGAATGTGAAGAGTGATGGAACAGGTGTTTGTATTGTATGCCCTGTTTCAACAATCCATTTGTATTGATCTTGCTTAGGAAAACCACCGCACGCTATTAAAACCTTATCTGCAAGGAAGGTAGTATGATCGTTGAAGTGCAGCTGTATCTGTTCTCCTGCCTTGGTAATACTATCAATAGACTTATGATATTTCACCTGCACTTTATTCTGCATCATCTGCTGCCATACACAATCTATGATGGTTTGTGAATCGTCCGTGATTGGAAACATTCGCCCGTCAGCTTCTGCTTTCAATTTTACACCACGTCTTGCAAACCAGTCAATAGTCTTCTCCGGACTAAAGCGATACAGCGACTTTTTCAGCAATTGTTTACCACGCGGATAACGGGTAACTAATTCAGGAACGTCAAACAAGGCATGGGTAGTATTGCACCTGCCACCACCCGATACTTTTACTTTCTGCATCACTTTGCCTGTCTTCTCAAACACAGTTACTTGTACCCCATCCTGAAATGGAATATTCGCCGCGGCAAAACAACCTGCAGCACCCGCACCTATAATGGCTATTTGTTTCAAATTATGCTTCTGCTTGAGATTTGATTTGTGCTTCTACAACTGCTATAGCAACCATGTTTACTATCTGTCGCACACTACTACCCAACTGTAAAACGTGTACAGGTTTCCTGAGGCCCAATAATATTGGCCCAACGGCTTCTGCACCGCCTACTTCCTGTAGCAGGTGATAAGCAATATTACCTGCAGCCAGATTGGGGAATATCAATGTATTCGGCGACTCGTTTACCAGATCAGAGAACGGATAGTTTTCGCGAAGCAAATCTTTATTAAATGCTATGCCTGCCTGCATCTCACCATCAATTATCATTTCGGGATGCTTGTGTTTTATTTTCGCAACAGCATTACGAACCAGTATTGCTTCAGGCGACGTACTGCTACCGAAGTTTGAATATGACAGCATTGCTATACGTGGCTTAATATTCAAATTTTCGACAGCACGAGCAGTAAGCGTTGTAATATCGACCAGTTCATCTTCTGTCGGATTGAAATTGACAGTAGTATCAGCGAAGAACAATGGGCCTTTTTTACTTAGCATGATGTACATACCCGCTGCACGTCCAGCGCCTTCTTCCATACCTATTATCTCCAATGCAGGTCGCAGTGTGTTAGGGTACTGACGAGTAAGACCTGAGATGAAGGCATCTGCTTCACCTGTTTCCACCATCATACAACCAAAATAAGTACGCTCGCGCATTATCTTACGCGCTTCATACATATTGTATCCACGACGATTTCGTTTCCAGAAAAACAGCGCGCCAAACTTATCACGCTTCTGCGCTTGCTCATCGCTGCGCGGATCTATTATTTCTACATCATCCAATTGAAGGTTGTGCTCTTCAATCAATGCTTTAATTTTTCTTTCTTCGCCCAATAGTATTGGAATAGCTATACCATCATCCTTAGCAATCTGTGCAGCTTTCAACACCTTCAGATTTTCAGCATCTGCAAATACTACACGCTTAGGATTTTGTTTTGCTTTATTGATGATGAAACGTAACAGATTGTCATCAGAACCCAAACGTTTATACAACTCAGCTTCATACGCTTCCCAGTTAGTAATTGGTTTGCGTGCTACACCACTATCCATAGCAGCTTTTGCAACTGCCGTAGAAACCATTACCAACAAACGTGGGTCTATCGGCTTAGGTATAATATATGTAGGGCCATAACGAAGGCTCTTTTCATTGTAAGCAACATTTACAATATCTGGCACAGGTTCTTTTGCCAATTTCGCCAAAGCCTTTACTGCAGCCAGTTTCATTTCCTCATTGATGGCAGTAGCACGTACATCTAATGCCCCACGGAATATATAAGGAAACCCAAGGACGTTATTCACCTGATTAGGATAATCACTTCGACCTGTAGCCATAATGATATCAGGACGCGCAGCTATTGCATCTTCATAAGGTATCTCGGGATCAGGATTTGCAAGTGCAAATACAATCGGATCTTTTGCCATGCTCTTCACCATATCCTGTGAAAGGATGTTTCCTTTAGAAAGGCCTATGAACACATCTGCTCCAACCATCGCTTCTGTCAAAGTCATATCAATAGCATGATTAGCAAACAGCTTTTTATTATCGTCAAGGTCAGTACGAACTGACGTAATCAAGCCCTTACTATCGAACATATACATGTTCTTTACATCGGCACCCAATGCTATGTATATTTTGCAACAAGAGATAGCAGATGCACCCGCACCACTGATTACAAACTTTACTTTCGAAATATCTTTACCTACAATGTCTAATGCGTTGAGCAATGCTGCGCCCGATATTATTGCAGTACCATGCTGGTCATCGTGCATGATAGGAATGCTGAGTTCCTTCTTCAACCTTGTTTCTATTTCAAAACATTCAGGCGCTTTAATGTCTTCCAGATTGATGCCACCAAATGTTGGCTCCAACGCTTTCACCACTGACACAAAATGGTCGATATCTGTAGAGTTAAGCTCGATATCAAACACATCTATATCTGCAAAAATTTTGAAAAGCAGACCTTTACCTTCCATCACGGGTTTGCTTGCTTCAGGGCCTATATCACCCAAACCAAGTACTGCAGTACCATTACTGATAACAGCTACAAGATTTCCTTTTGCGGTGTATTTATAAACATCTTCGGGGTTGGTATGTATTTCTTTACAAGGCTCTGCCACGCCCGGAGAATATGCTAATGCTAAATCGCGTTGTGTTTTGGTTTCTTTGGTAGGAATCACCTCTATCTTCCCTGGCCTTCCCTTCTCATGATATTCAAGCGCGTCTTCCTTTCTTATTAATTGTGCCATTGTTAGTTATCCGTTATTAATAGGACAACTAAGTTATATAAAATAGCCCCGTTTTTATAACCCCAATAGTTAAAGAAATGACAATCAACAGCTTATGATAATTGCGAGAGCGTGTTTTCTAATTGTATGAAATGACGTTGCTGATGAGCAATTAAAAAACGGAAAGTATCACCCAATTTCAGTTTTATAAATCTGCTGATACTGATGGGTACTTTTAGACGCCCGATATCTGTATTTGTTGCTTTTTGCAACAATGTAAGCAGATGTTGTTCTCCATTGATAAACTCCGTAATTACAGCTGCAGCATTCAATTCTGCTATCGGTCGATGGTCTTTTGGGGCGTTCATCTTATTGGCAACTTTACCATCTTTACCAGGCATCATCATTTTGGTAAAATAATCACCAAACCAGCCCGACTTGAATTGCGGATTGAATGGTTGCTCGTTTTGTAGAGATTTTTCAATTTCAGGGAGGTAATACCTATTGTAGCTATTCAGGTGCTCCAATACCTGTATTACACTCCATTTATCTGTAGTGGGTTGTGTAAGCAACAATGAGCTGTCAAGTTGTTTCACTTCATCTAAACGCTTCAATAAAACATTTACATCTTCAGCAAGGCTTGACAATAAGTCTTTGGTGTTAAATACAGGCATGAATAATCTAATTGTTCTGCAAAGCTACATTGGTAAGTTTTCAAAAATCTTGGTGCAGACAAAGATTTCAGAGCTTGACAGTGCCTAACAACTTACTGAATGTTGCAGGGTCAACACCTATATAAGATGCCAGATATTTGTGGGGTATCAGGTTGAGTACGTGCGGGCTACGCCTTAGCAACGTTGTAAACTTCTCTTCGGCAGTATAACTCAATATCTCTACCTGACGCTCTAAAGTGCCTGATAATGTATGCGTAAGTGCCAGCCTGACCCATGTTTCTATGCTTCGGTGTTCCTGCATCAGGCGGTGCATATCGTTGTAATGAATACGCAACAGGGTACTTTTAGTAATGGTTTCGAGATGGAAACGGGATGGTGTCTGGGTAAAAAAGCTGTCTATAATACCCGAAAACGAGGGTGCATAGGAGAAGACTAGCGTGGCCTCTTTATCGTTATGCTCGAAAAAAGCCCTTTGCACACCGTCAATGACCAGATATACATAGCGTTCTACTTCCCCAACCTTGGTTATTATCTGTTTGCGTTTATACTCAACAGGCTCCCAACATGCCGCAAGAGACAGCCAGGCAGCTTCATCCAACGGATGAACCACAAAAACCTGTCTCTTAAGTGTAGATAGTGCCTCCAACACAGTAAATATATCCACAGATATGAATTCGACACAGTTTGGCACGAAATTTATTGTAAATATTATAGAAATAAACTTGACGGGCTATGGAATACAGCATCAACACTCACTCTATAGAAGACGCAGAAGACCTCTTCGTTCTTGCCAAAGACAGGTTGCTGGACATCAGCGACTGGAATGACGGACAGACATATGCACTGACAGACGGGCATAAGCAGAAGGCTCACAGAAACGCACATTCGGGCGATTTTATAAAGATTGAAGGGCAAAAAGAAGAATGGATAGTTATAAATAAAATACAATATGACGACTATCCAGATATAAATGGCGAAACTATCACCCTCTTTATGTCCACCAATAGCGATACCGAAAGCATGCACACGATTGCCATCAACAGAGTAGGCAAAGTATTGTCTGTACAAGGCTTCAATTTGTCGTTCAGCAAAGACGCTTCTACCTTTCTGAAAGGTTTGATAGCTACGGAAGAATATGCAATAGCTTCTTAGATATGTGCTAAATCTATTGCACAATCAGCGATAACCATAGCTATATATTTTATTAATCAGCCAAATAGACGGACATTTGCCGCTTGTTTGGCTGATTTTTTATGAGTACTAAGGAACGGATAATACTGATACTGCTTGCGTCTCTCAACTTTACGCATATTCTCGATTTTATGATAATGATGCCATTGGGTAACTACCTGATGCCTCATTTTAATATATCTGCACAAGAGTTTTCGCTGGTGGTGGCAGCATATACGTTCAGTGCAGGTGTTTGTGGTTTTACTGCAGCATTTTTTGTCGACAGGTTTGACAGGAAAAAAGTACTGTTATTTGGATATACTGGTTTTCTGATAGGTACGTTGGCATGTGCAGTTGCACCATCCTACCATCTGTTACTTGCTGCCAGAATACTGGCGGGCATGTTTGGCGGACTGATAGGCGCGCAGGTTTTATCTATTGTAGCAGACCTGATACCTTATGACCGCAGAGCCTCTGCAATGGGCATGATAATGGCTGCATTTTCTGTAGCATCTGTTTTCGGTGTTCCGTTTGCACTCTATCTTTCTAAAACACTTAGCTGGCATGCACCATTTTATTTTGTTGCAGGTTTAGGTATTATACTGATGCCTTTACTAATTAGGTATATCCCAAAAATGGATGGACACCTGAAAGCTGCAAGAGAACATAAGACAACACCACTTGAATTGATAAAAGGAATTGGCTCTGATAAAAACCAACTGCTTGCATTATCCTTATCTGCAACAATGATGCTGGGACATTTTTTGATAATTCCATTCCTGAATCCATTTATGGAATTCAATATGGGCTTCAGTAAAACACAAACTCCGATGGTGTATCTGGTTGGCGGATTCCTTACACTATTCTCTTCTCCTATCATCGGTAAATTATCAGACAAGTCGGGCAAGTTCAAAATGTTCAGCTATATGATATTGCTGGGTGTATTCCCAATTGCATTCATAACAAATATGCCACATATACCATTTGCACTTGTATTATGTGTTACAGGTTTTTGGTTCGTCGTGTCAAGTGGCCGTGCAATACCTGCACAGGCAATGATTAGCAATGTGGTGCCTCCGCAAAAGCGTGGCAGCTTTATGAGTTTCAACTCATCTATACAACAAATGTTTGTTGGCTTGGCATCGGTGATTGTTGGTTTTATAGTGGTACGCAAACCCGACAATACCATCATGCATTACAATATTACAGGCTATATGAGTATTGCAGTTATATTATCCTGCCTTGTTATTGCATATTTTTTGAACAGAGCAATGGGCAATGTTGCTGCTACTGCACAAAAAAATAGTGCAACCGAAACGGCTGCACTACCTGTAGAAGAAACTGTTTAAGAGCATCTTATTTCTTAACACCAAGTACTGTCCTGTCAAGCGTCATTTGTGCAAGCGGGTGATAATTCATTCTATACTTGTTATAAATGTCTTTTGCCATTTGCAGCTTGCCTGTAGCCATCATTTCTTCATACAATGGTTCCAGAAATTTACGACGGCCTACACGGCTCAGGAAGTTATCCATTGAAGGATAAGCTGTTTTGTAGTCTGATGCAATAGACATAGTAAACCATAAATCTGCAATCTCACTGTTACCACTAGTGGTGAAGTGATATACATCATCAAGGCTCTTCATTTGCTCCAAATTCAACTTTGGCATTTTGCGCAGGAAGTGCAACCATTCATTGGTACTCCATCCTGTAGTTTGCAATTCTTTTACAGGCTTACCTGCAAGAAAAGCTGCCCTTGCTTCATCTACTTTTATAAACCTCTCAGGGCTAACACGCGGACAGTTGGCCGGAATACCCGGACCGTACACCCAGGCTTTGATGTTGATTTTGTTAGCCAATGCCGTATCACCTTTTATCAGGTTTTCATCCAAATAAGTGAGGAACTGCTCTGTAGTAATAGTCTTAAACGCATGCTCATCAAAATACGTTTTCAGGAAAGCATCCATTTTTTCACGACCCAAATTTATCTCAATCAGCTTCAACAAAGCAGCACCTTTTTCATAAGCAATGTCTGTAAGGCCATCATCAGGGTCGCGACCAGTGAGGTCGAGCTTCAGGTGTGTATCCTTACTGTCTTTACCTAAATCGTTTACTTCTTTTTCCAAATCCTGATAACCGAGCTCCCAAAGCATATCACCATAACTCTTATCTGTCATAGCCTCTGTCAGGCGGCGCTCAAAATAAACTGTAAAGCCTTCATTCAGCCAGAAGTCATTCCATGTAGCATTCGTCACCAGATTACCACTCCAATTGTGTGCCAGCTCATGCGCTATCAGGTTCATCAAAGAACGATCTCCCGCAATGATGGTTGGTGTACAGAAAGTAAGCTTTGGATTTTCCATACCACCTATCGGGAAACCAGGAGGCAGCACCAAAGCATCGTACCTACCCCAACGATAAGGACCATACAGTTTTTCAGCAGTTTGCACCATCTTACCTACTTCTTCAAACTCGTAGCGTGCCTTCTCTATCATAGTAGGTTCTGCATATACACCTGTGCGGTCGTCTATGCTGCGGAACTCGATATCACCCACCGCCAATGCCATCAGGTATGCAGGCACCGGCATGTCCATTTTGAAATTGTAAACACCGTTATCATTTACCTGTTGCGGATTCTCTGCACTCATCAACGCCATCAGTCCTTTAGGCACTGTAACCCTTGCAGAATATGTAAACCTGATACCAGGACCATCAGGACATGGTATCCATGAGCGTGCATAGATAGACTCTGATTGCGTATATAGAAATGGGTGTTTCTTACCATTGGTCTGCTGGGGTTCTAACCACTGCAATGCGCGAGGATTATCACCAGTGCGATAGTATATAACTACTTTTTTAGACTCAGGATTGATAGGAATTTTCAATGCACTGCCAACATGCGGTAACGATGGCCCCCATACATAAGATGTAGTTTTGCCATCAACCATAATACTATCTACAGTTAATTGATAGGCATCTAATACAAGCTGTTGTTGCTTTTCAGGATTTTCGATATCCCAAGTTGCAGAGCCTGCAATTTTCTTAGTATCGAAATTTACTGCTATATCAAGATGCAGGTGTTTCAGTTTTACAACATCTGCATTGCTTTGTGTATGCAGATCTTTTGCGGAACTGTCTTGTACTGTTTTTGTTTCTTTTGTTGCAGTATTGTTGCAAGATGCAAATACACCTGCAACAATTGCCATAGTTAACAACCTCTTCATTCAGTCTTTGTTAGATTTTTATCTGTTAATATGCGTCTTCCGCAATTTTTAATTGTTTCCAGCTTGTATTGATGTACCCATCCCAAATAGTCCATAACAATGCTATAGAGATAAATGTCAACAGTACTTTAAGCCACATAAAATATATGGCATAGTGGGCCAAGCCCATACACCCCATGAAAATAATTGCAAACAACATTTTCAACACCGCCTTACCAGCTTTTGTCTTCATTTGCTCGGGCATAGAAAAAGGCAGGTGTCTGTTGCCAAGATACATCAGTATCAAAACATAGGTTGTAACATTAGCAGTTGCTAATACTACATCTATTAGTGCGCCAATACCCCATACATACAATACAAAACCTGTTACTACGATAACAAATGGCAGGTAATACTTAATCCACATAGCTTTGAATGCACCACCCATGATACGCCCTGGAGATTCCAAAGGAGATGTGTAATATATCCAAGCAGCTTTGTATTGTTCTGTCATGTTCATATTACTCACTGCGTTCAATAGTATGAATGAAGTCATGTATAATAAGAACAAGTGAGACCTTGTTTGCGACATCTTTTCAAACAAATCTGCAAATGCAACATTGGTATTTAAGAAGAGATAGAAAAAATAGACAAACACATACGCAAAACCAGGGTACACCCTCATCTTAAAAGCCCTGCTGCGCGATGTTTGCAACCATGCAATAGAAAAACCTGCTTTTGATGCATTGCTACGATTGAACATATTTGCAAGGCTGATGTATAGTTTACTTTTACCTTCCTGCTTTACTCTTTTCTTAGGTGCTTCTACCTCTACCCCATCTATTGCAGATAGCTTACGAATGAAACTTGGAGCAAAGAACTTCACAGTTACCCATAGCATGATGAATGGAGTCAACACTGCCAGAATACTAAGCCAACCCGTACCTGTAAGTGCTGCTGCTTTGGGCTGCACCCAATACCAACAAGATGCCAGCCAATAGGTAGGTGTGTATTTTATCCACGCAATCGTTTTGATATCGAACTGCTGAAATACTTCCTGATTGCGCATCTGCGGCATTACCATATAGTAAGTGGTAAATACGAGTATGGAGAAGAAAATCTGGAAATAACCAATTACATCTTTAAACTTCTCAGGTTTTGTAATTTTTAATAGCAATGAGTAGCATCCCATTACAAAGAACAGACTTATCAATGTGAGGAAGAATAATGGTATAGGAAACCACAGCGCCCCTTTCCATCCATACAGTATCCCCCATACTATCCATGCCATTAAAGACATAGGAAACACACTCCTGAAAAAGTAAATGAATATATGCAGCACTCTCGACAGGAATATTGTTCTGTCACTTACGGGTTTTGGAAATATGATCAGCTTGTCGCGCGTATCTACCAACACATTTGAAAAATCTGTAACCAAGCCAAATGTCAACAATACTGTTAGCATCGTATAAAGGCCAAATAGTTTCAGATAAGGATCTTCAAAAACTACCAGCGGGAATATATACATGAAGCCTACAAAAAAACTGAGTATGAATGCTACAGTAGATGCATACTTTATCTTCTTCTTTTTATTGGGCTGTTGCCTGCCCATGGTCAATGGCTTTCTGTCATCCATCTTCAGCTTTACTGTAAGTATTGCTTTCAGATGTGTAACATCTGCCCCCATACGCCTCCACAAACCGGACGGCAACATGATGAGATACAAGAGTATTTTATTCATATTGCTGTTACAGTTGTTGCGTATTTGTATTATCTGTCATAGCTGATGCAAGGCTTCCCGCCTTTTCCAATAGATTATCAGCCATTGTAAGTTTAGAGAATATTTGCTCAAGCGACTCACCACTACCCGCCCTCAGTTCTGCAAAAGAACCATTGGCAATGATAGTACCTTTATCTATCAGTACAATTGTGTCCGATACTTTTTCAACCACATCCATCATGTGCGAACAGTAGAAGATAGTCTTACCTTCCTGCTTCAGTCTTTGCAGTAGCTCTTTTACTAATATTACTGCATTCGCATCAAGCCCGGATAATGGCTCGTCTAATATTACAATTGATGGATTGTGCAGCAGCCCACTTGCCAACAAAACTTTCTGCCTCATACCCTTTGAAAAACTGTCCATACGCTGGTCTATATTTTCAGACAAACCAAATGAATCAAGCATCTTCACCATCCTTTCTTCTATCAATGATGCTTCCATACCGTATAAGGTACCGGTAAAATTCAGGTACTCTCTCGGAGTCAGTAAATCGTACAGTTCAGCCAATTCGGGAATGTAACCAATCATTCGTTTTACATCCATTAAGCTGTCGCGCAAGTTTTTACCCGCAACAATGATCTCCCCTGTATAATCTTGTATTACACCCGTCAGCACCTTTACAGTTGTAGATTTACCTGCACCATTTGGCCCTATGTATCCGATTATCTGGCCGGGGTACACATCCAGATTAATATTATTCAGTACGGTTTTATCTCCGTATTGCTTTGTAAGATTCGATATCGAAATAATTGGTTCCATTATCCGTAAAATTATAATTCCTCCAAACAACAACTGCTGTAAGGAGGAATAAAATAAAGTAAAATAACCCGTTTAAGGTGATATTAAGCTTTTAATAGTTTGAAAGCATGAGACCATTTATTGTTGAGGAAGCCCGGAATACACCATAGCATGCACAGCGGTTCTATTGCTCTGCCGGCAGTAGCTTTTCCCATATCTTCTACTTCCCATCCAAATTTGTCAAGTATTTCTGCCACCTGTGTTTTGGCAGCCGTGTTATTGCCACAAATAAACATACTAGGCTTACCTTCTTTGAAAGACGGTATATACATTTGTCCACTACCAACACTATTGAAAGCTTTTACAAAATGTACCTCTGGAAATCGAGCTTGCAACATCTCAATCAGCGATTCATCTTTAGTAAAAAACTTCAATACGCCATCTTGTGGCGGTTCTTTCGAAATAGGGTTTGTTGGGTCTATTACTGTTTTGTGGTTAAAATATTGTGGCCCTGCAGCTTCAATTACCTCTGCAGCAATATTCCCTTGAACAGCTAATACCAACAAGTCACCAAATTTCGCAGCATCTTCAAAGCTACCAATACTTGCATTATTTCCATTATTTGTTTTCCAATCCGCAAGCTTTGTTGTATCTCTTGTGCCTAACATAACTTGATATCCGGTTTTGATAAACCCTATTCCAAGTGCTTTGGCTACGGCACCAGAACCTAATATGCCTATCTTCAACATGTAATAATCATTTTAACTGGAAAACTATTAAAAAATGCTAATAAAACACTGTCAGTCTGAGTAGACCCCTAAATATATATTAAGAAAATAACACACTTATTAATATCTGCCAAAAACCAACCCAAAACCAATAAATGTATGTCTTGTCTAATATTAGAATGGCATTAAAATAGCAGATTGCAACCTAGTAATCATGTTTTTTTGTTAATTTTCATCGCTATTAATCACAACGTAATATGAATAAGTTCGACAGGCTCATTAAAAATTCTTTTTGGATTTTTCTGACAATTTTTGGGTTATTACAACCGGCAAAAACAAAAGCATGTCACTTTGGTGCAGCCGACTTGTTTGTTACATATACTGGTCCGGGCATTGATGGTTGTACTGGTACAACTGTTTATCAGTATGATGTTACATGTATAATATACTATGCATGTCAAACATGTTATACTGATGGCGGTGCAGGTGGTGTTAATATTACGTATACTTCTGCATTAGCTCCCGGTGGTAATGTAACATGTAATCCTGCACAACCAAATGCAGACACATTACATGCATTGTGTCCTGCGTATAACGACTCTAATAGCTGTAAACAACAAACTGCTGCATCAGCAGTTAAATTTCCTGCATTCCAAGCCAGAACGTATGTTGGAACAGTAATACTGCCAAGTGCACAACCAGACTGGACATTCTCTTTTTCCAGCTGTTGCAGAAATAATTCAAACCTTGTAGGTGGGTCAGGTAATAGTATATATATTGAGGCTATGCTTAATAATCAGATTAAGTATAACAACAGTACTCCACGCTTCATAAATAGCCCATTGCCTTACATATGTGTTAATCAACCTAATATATACTTGACAGGTCCATTCGACCTAAATGGGGACTCCTTAAGTGTTCAACAACAGGCACCAATGAGCGGACCTGCAGCATTTCTTACTTACAATCCAGGCTTTAGTGTTGCAGACCCGGTAGGATCATCTGGTGCTAATCCTTACAAATTGAACTTTACTACTGGTGCTGCTACGTTTACCCCATTGAATATAGGCAACCCATGTCTTAATTTCAGGATAGATGAGTATGACCGTTCTACAGGTTTGCGTACCGCTTACACTATGAGGGACGTACAAATTTCAATTCTACCATGTGCTGCTCCACCTCCGGGTATTGACTCACTTAAGCCAACTTTAACAATCAAAGATGGTTCATTAGTAGATGTTGACGCTGGTAATGGTAAAACAAATGGCAAAGCAATTGTAACATGTCCTGACAATAAACTTAACTTCAGTATTAACTCTTCTACTAATAATACATCTAGCTATCTGGATATGTATGCAAATACATTTGTTATTCCAGGTTCTACCTTTAACATAGTAGGTAAAGGAACAAATAGTATCACTGGTACATTTGACTGGACACCATCTGTTGCAGATATAGGTGAACATACTTTAATAGTTACATCTGCTGACTCAAGTTGTAATGCAAATCAGCCGATTGTACTAAAAAACTATACCGTTGTATTAATTAAAGTTATTAAAGGTCTGGATGCAGGTAATGATGTTTCTACTTGCGAATTGAATCCTGTTCCTCGCCAATTGTTCGTTAAGGGTTATGGTAATCTTAAACTAAATATTAAATGGAAAGACATCAGTGGTGGTCAGGCAGTATTCCTGAACTCTGATACCATTTACAATCCAGTTTCAATAGCAAATAAAACTACAAACTACATAGTTACGTCAACTGATTTGAAAGGTAATTGTAAATCTTCGGACACAGTTACTGTTTTTGTTGATAAAAGCAACACAATTGATATTTTCCCATTCGAAACGAGCTTCGTGATGTGTCGCCCTGATTACCTACAATTGGATGCTATTGTTACAGGTAGAGGACCAATTACAAACATGAATTGCGGACCTACAACTAATAATAGTTGTACAACACCGGATACGCTATTTACGTGGGGTTCACCTACATTTGGAACAGGATTCTCATTCGATACTATTGGCACAAACACGCCCGTTATGAAAATAAGGGATGCGGTTACAGGTAAGTTTCAATTCCTGATTACTAAAGAGGAATTGAAAGAGTATGGATTGCCGTCCTCAACTATCCAGAGCATTTCATTCGAAACTACAAAGAATACAACCACAAACTTCGACTTCAGCAACTTCACAATATCAATGAAGTGTGTTGATCCAAGTATCAAATCATTGAACAAAGCAACAGGATTTATTACCGGTACGGTACCAGTTTATACAGCTCCTGGTAATATTCAGTTCCCTGACCAATGGCATAAATTCAAATTCGATACCCCATATTCTTGGGATACTACCAAAAACCTGTTAGTTGAAATATGCTGGAGTAACAATCCACAACCGGGTGGACCTTGTGTATTAGGAAGCGGAGAACCTCCAATACTAAAATTCATGCCTACTACATATGCAGCTACGCTGTTTGTTGGTCCAACAGTAATAACAAACACTTCCGTTTGCGGCACTACTACAGCAGCTAATATTGAACAATATGTAACACGTCCTGTATTCAAGTTTGACTATTGTGAAGCCCCGGGTTCTATATTTAAATTCAAGTGGACACCTGGCGAATATTTGTCAGACTCTACAATTACACACCCATTAGCTTATGTAAATAAATCTGTTTCTTACTCAATAGAGACTGGTGGTCGTAATGGTTGTTGGTTACGCGACACAATCAATATCTATGTACCACAACATGATTTCTATGCATTGCCGAAGGATACAGCTATCTGTTTTGGCGAGACAGCACCACTTGAGATAATGAATGGTACATATTACCGTTGGTATGA